>Ga0208004_1000348_pt1 | contig 18155 bp, 32 predicted proteins | sample DEB08_DNA_6_FD_184522 | JGI IMG/M metagenome (GOLD analysis project Ga0208004, IMG submission 184522) | Aqueous microbial communities from the Delaware River and Bay under freshwater to marine salinity gradient to study organic matter... | ecosystem: Environmental > Aquatic > Marine > Coastal ...
GCATTGCAACGGTCCAACCAACTCTATGCTTCAATTCGATGCCCCCAAGGCTCAAGTTATTAAGATCGACTACGCCGACCGAGAAAAGTTAGCAATCGACAACATTGAGTTTGCGTGCAACAAGAACTCAAGCACTCAAGACCAAAGTCTTTACGTCACCTTTACGGCTGCGAGCTGATGCCTATTTACCTAGAACCTGATCGCGAATATCCAATCGTCCTCAAGTCTGATAGGGACAAAACACCAAGGCCAACGTTTTACGCTTTGACGCAGAGTATGCGTGGGCAGATCAAGATTGCCGAGACGCTGGACGCTCTCTACGGAGAAGACATTCGCACGCCAGAGCTATTCAAGCGAACGATCGACTGCCTAAAGGAATACATTGTCCGCACGGAGAATATGCCGGAGTTCGAGTTTGAAAATCTCACCTACAGCGAGGCAAGAGAATTGCTTCAGTCTGTCATGTTTAACACCAGGATCGACCACGACGAAAAAAAAGATTGACGCTCGCGGCGCTGCTGTACTGGGGCGAGCTATGCAGCGGCTGTGGGCGAGAGTGTTTTGGGAAAGGCCAGTTCGGTATCGAATGTCCAAGTTGTCACGGAGTTGGGTGCGATCACTGCACAGATGGGCAGTTAATCCTTGACGGCTGCCCCAATCAAATGTGCAGCGGCATGCGTAGCACGATTGAGGCGATAAACCTATTTCATGAAGGCTTGCCACCTGTCGGCGGCGGAAGCCTGGATCAATCAGCAACTTTCCTCGAAGCGGCAAGGTTTTATAAAGCAGCCTCGCAGAGAATTGAAAGCGACATCAAATGGCGGAATCGGTAAACATCCTTATACAGGCCGAAGACCGGGCCACGCCAAAGATACAAGCAGCTGCCAAGTCCATGGACTCAATGGCAGACAGGGTTAAGGATGTTGGCGGAAAGACTAAAGCGACAACCGAGCTTGTGGGCACTTTTGCCAATTCACTGGGAGGCACAGCGCTAGGGCAGTTTGCCGGTGAGCTTGCTGGCTTAACGGAACGCATCTCTGCGTTTTCTGAAGTATCAAAACAAGGCGGCGCGGGCGCGTTAGCCTTGCGCGCAGGGATCTATGCAGCGGCAGCGATTGTCACCTATAAGATCGCCGATGGCATTGCCGAGTGGTACTTCGAGGCTGCTAAGTGGCGCCGCGAAATGGAGGGCGCCGATAAGGCAGCACAGAAAGCATCTCAAAGCCTAGCTGGCGTAAGGCAAAAGGGATTTGCACAAGGGCGCGAAGACGTCGAGCTTGTCAGAAATCCACAAGACAGAGAAGCAGCGGCGCAGGCTCGAGCAGAAGAACTCGACAACCAAGCGGCAAGTCTTGAGCAAAAGATCGCGGAGCAACGCCGCAAAGTAGCTCAGGCACAGCAGCAAGTTGACAACGCCAATCCCCTGTTTGGTAACCGAGAGGCCGAGAGCGAGCTTAAAGCACAGCAGCAGTTGCTGGATGACTTGTCTAACATGCAAGACGAGTACCGCAACGAAGCTGATGCCATGCGAGAAGCACACGGAGAACGTGCAAAGCGCATCGCTCAGATCAAGGAAGAAAACGCAAGAGCCGATAGATCGGATCAATTCATCCAAGGCCTTAAGGACGAGGTGGAATGGCTGAAAGCGACCGAGGAGGAGCGTCGCAAGCTAGACGCGGCACGAAATACGGTAGCCGCAGACACAGGCGAAGCCGAAAGACTGCTGAAAGAGCGAGACGCACTTAAAGCGAAAGAGCAAGACGAGCAAAAGGCAGAGCAGCGGCGACAGGCGGCTATCGACCTTGAGAAAAAAGAAAACGAGGCGCTAAAGGAAAAAGAGATCCTGCTTAACCAGGGAGCGGAGGCGGCGCGAGCTTACAGACTCCAGCAGCAAGGTCTTTCTGAAGAAGCAGCCAAGGAGATCGCGGCTCGCGAGGCACTACTAGACAAACAGCTCGAAGAAAAGAACAAGCCAAAGGAAGACCAGAAACCAACGCAGCCAAGCGCCGAGCCAATCGCGGCAACGCAGGGCAGGCTTATGACCAGAGGAAGCGGCAATCCAAACGCTCGCTTGATACAGGTTGCGGAGCGGCAGGCCAAGCTACAAGAAGATGCCACTAGGCTGCTTGCCGAAATTTTAGCGGCAACTGGCAGCAGTTCTCCCGTAACTCTACAAGTGGCGGAGGGCGTATGACAGTCTCAAGCGTAACGGAAATGTGGTCAAAACGCAGCGGTGGCTACAGCAGCGCCGACGGAAAAACGTTTACGGCTAAGTTCACCACGGCCTATCAAGTGCTGCATGACGCTGGCGATACTAACGACACCATACTGTTCGCCAGTAGCGTTCCGCAGGTTCGAGACGTCTATCCTGGCAAGGTTGGCGTGTTTTGTACCAGCACGTCTGTCGATCCGGTTGGTCCCATCATGTCCGTGGTTACTGCGGAATGGGAAGGCGAGCTAGGTACGTCTAGCACGGACAGCCCAATTAACAAGCCGCCAGAATGGAGCTGGACAAATACAAAGACAACTGAGCCTGTTGACTCGGATGCTTACGGCCTGCCGCTGTGCAACTCTAACGGCGACCTAGTAACAGGTTTTACCAAAGACATATCGGACTTCACGCTGACGGTTACCAGAAACTTTCAAGCGATCAACATCTACACGCTGAGCCAATATCTCGACTCAACTAACTCAGATCCGTTTGGCTCGCCTGGTTCGATCTGGCCTGCTGGCACCGCCTGCCTAGATACCTTCACCGCTCAAACCGTGCTTGACAACGCCTATCAGTATTATCAGGTAACGGCCAAGATAGATTTTCGGATACCCTACAACACAGTTCCGGCTCGAGCCTGGTGGTATCGCTACCGCAACGAAGGTATGAACGAACGGACCGGCACTTACATCAGCTTCAGCGGTGGCGGAGGCAGCGGAGCGGCTGGCTACCCAGTCGTCAGCGGTGGCACCATCTCGAAGATCGTCGTTACCAGCGGCGGTCGAGGGTACACGTCAGCGCCTACAGTAACGATCACGACAACCACAGGCGGCACAAGCGGCGCTGCGACTGCGACGATTTCTAGCGGTCGCGTAGCATCAGTAAGCGTTACCAATGGCGGCAGCGGCTATACCTCCAAGCTTGTGCGTGCAGTCGATGGCAACAAAGAGCCAGTAAGCCAGCCAGTCTCTCTTGCAGCTAACGGCACGCGGCTGAGCGATGCCGCCGAGGCTATCTGGATCGAGCGACCAAAGAAAACGTACTCTCTACCATACTCCGCTTTGGGACTGTTTTAGAATGGCAGCAGAAATAACAGTATCGGCATCGCTGCGAGTGGCTAACGGCAACTCGAATTTTTCGTTTGCACCGGCGGCACTAGCCATAGACCAGTCCGCCAGCGGTGGGCCAACGCCAGGCTTTTGGATCGTTGGGACGACCGAGGAAAGTAACGCTTTTGCCGAGCTGACCAACGAAGGTTGGCTGATCATGCAAAACCAGGACTCGACCAACTACGTTCAGTGGGGCTTTGCGACTGGCGTCTACGGAGGCCGCCTAAAGGCTGGCGAGATCGCTCTATTCCGCTGCGAGCCTGGACTAACGCTCTACATGAAGGCCAACACGGCAGCTTGCAAGGTAGTCGTCTACTGCTTGGAGGCGTGATGCAGGGCTACTTGCTGGATGCCAAGTTTGTGTCTGATCTCAAAGAAGTCTTGCAGTTCTTCAAAAAGAACGGATTTCGCCAGCACAAGCCACGGCACGGAACCACAAGCTCAGACGCGGCCTCAGTGCTAGTCAAAAACACTGAGTCGGTGGTCGTTCCTCCCTATGCCTGCATGCAAGTCGATGGCGCCGTGGATGAGGACGGGCAAAACTACATTAAAATCAAAAAGCCTGCGTCGGGTGGTTTGCTGTACCTATTCAACGGCCACTACGAGATTGAGGCTAGCGGCTACGGTTGTGCGCAGAGTGGGCCAGTCTTTCGGGCATATAAAGACACTGGAACGGTTACGCTTGGGGATCGCTGGGCTCCAACAAGCGGACAGTGGTATCTGACAAAAGGCTTTGGCCAGTTTACCGTAGTCGGCGCCGACGACATTGCTACGGGTTGCTTTCGAGTGATGCTGACCGACTTCGGCACGCTAATGCACTTCAAGGCTCCGGCTGGCGGCATCCCCGCGTTCAATACTGGAACCTCAACTATGGGCTCGGCTAGTTGCACGACCTACACAAGCTCGACCTCTGGCGTACTGTCGTCCGGTTCGAGCGTGACTGTTTACAACGCAGCTGGAGCAGTGGCCGCTAATGCTTGGGGCATCGCAATGCGAAACGATGCTGGCCTGTGGGTTGTAATTGTTGAAAGGTGCTAACGTGGCACTTAAGAAAAACAATCCTGGCTGCCTATGCTGCGGTCCTGCTTGTCAGGAGGCTTGGAACGATCTGCTAGCGAAATTTACCAGCTACGAGATAACCGGAACGACGCTAACCACTAAGTCAGGCAATCTTGTCACAGGCGGCTTTACAACGTCTTGCGGCGACTCAGCAACGGCACTTGAGTGCGATTCCGATGGCTACGTTTTTGTGACGACCGGGGCTAGTTGCACGTTCCCGTTTTACTTCGAGGGTATTTGGCGAGCAAACATGGGCACGACTGGATGTGCTGCCGGATATAAGTACGTCAGTTACGCTACGTTCTCGCTGTACGCTGAATTGGTATCTGGAGTGAAAAGATGGAAGGCAGAGTACCTTGTTGCAACACTAGCTCGCGCTAGTGGTGCTAAGGTTTGTCAATGTGATACGGCAGACTATTACCTCGACGACCCATACGCTGGAGGGCTAATCTACCAAAACGGATCAACAACAGCCCTGTACGACTCAACAGACAAGACGCTCGATTTTGGTGACGATATAACGTATTCGTATGCGGAGCTTTTTAAGGCAGACCTGCACCCAACCTCGGTGTTTGATTGCACGCCTCCTACCTCGCTAGCCGCTGATGACACGCCAGCCGCTGGTTACTACGATTACGTCACCGAGTATTACTACGGCAAGTACCGTGGCATTTACACCGATGACTTGAACGACATACCGACAAGCGTATCACTGACTCCGCTGGTTAACCCTTGCGGTATTGATGCAACGTTCGATTTCTCATGATTGTTACATGCCACAGCTGCGGTCGAACTGTAATGCTTGGAGTGCCTGAGCCTCACTGCGTCTGCGGTGCTGCTGTTGATAAGCAGTCCGCAACTGTACAGCGTCAGGACGACAGACAGCCTGGCTGGGTGCGTCTGGTTTCCTACTTCAAGTCGCCCGAAGATAAAGGCGTAGGCGATACAGTAGCACGGTACGCCGCGATGCTTGGAGGGGAGCAGTTCAAAGCCTTGAGTAAAAAGATCGGCCTGCCGTGCGGCTGCACTGAACGTCAGGCAGAGTGGAATGTTAAATGGCCATATACCGCACCGCATGACCCGCCTGGATCATCGAGTCGTTGACGCACTCAAACACGCCAAGCGGATCGGTCAGCGAGACCAGATAGCGCCCATACTTCTCACGCTTGTCCTTGATCGTGTTTGCCGTCCATTTGTCTCGCCTGGCTAGCTGCTCGGCCAGGAACGCCTTGGCGTCTTTACCGGCCTGAGTGTTCATCTCTGGCGCGTTGATGCCGAACAGGCGGCACTTGGTAGACACTTTGACATCGAGGCCAAGGTCAATCATTAGGTGAACCGTATCGCCGTCGATAACGCGAATCAGCTCGACGCTGTACTCGTACATTGCTGGCTCCAAAAACCTTGGCACCATTTTGGCACCAAGCAGGGTACTTTCGGCGTGTTTTTGGTGCCATTACGCGACTACGAATGTCAAAAAACCTTGGAAAAACTCAGTTTTTTGGTTTCGTAACGTCGTTCGCAATGTAGAGGCCGGGGGGTTCGACTCCCCTCCGCTCCACTGAAAAGCACCGGGAAAAACGCTGTTTTCTCAAAATGAGACGGATGGCTTGGCACCATTTTGGCACCAGCCCGCTCAACTTTTGGCACCAATCTCGGTGCCAGGACCAAACGTGTCGGCCTCTAGCAGCATAACATTGTCTCTCAAGGGGGACTAATTATGCGGAAGCCGTTCTATCGAAAGACGCACTCTTGCTGGTACGTCAAAGACCAAGCTGGCCGGATGCTGCGGCTCGATCCGGATGAGGAAAAGGCCCACAAGATGTGGGGGCAGATGCTCGAGATTCACGCCGTCAGCGATCGCTCATCGTTTGCGGTTCTGGCGGAGGCGTTCTTGCAGGAACACCAGCACCTGATGGCACCAGTCAAGTTCAACCAGCTCGGCTACTACATAGCTAGCTTTCTGCCGTTTACCGAGCGCATGGCGGCGGTCGAGGTAACGCCTGGGCTGGTCGCAGTCTGGCTGGCCGAATCAAAGCCTGGCAGGGCTCGCAAGGATGGTTCCGTAGGCGATCCTCGGCCTTGGGCTCCATCTACACGCAGAGACGCAGCCGCAGCGGTTAAGAGGGTATTCCGCTGGGCTCATGGAACTGGCCGGATTAGCCGCAATCCGCTCTATGCCTATCGAGTACAGGAGTCGCCTCCTCGGCAGCAGACGGTTAGCCAGCAGGCTCACACGCAGATGGTAACCGATCAGCTCGAATGCGCGGACGACAAGTCTTTTGCCTTGTACTTGATTGGCCTTAAATGCGGAGCCAGGCCACAGCAGCTGCGAGATGTCACCAAGGACGATGTTTCAGCCGATGCGTCGGTTTGGACGTTTAGAAGGCATAAGACAGCCCATAAGACGAACAAGCAGTTGGTGGTCTATTTGCCACCATGCCTGCAAACGCTTACGAGGATTCTATTGTCGCAGCCAAGCGAGCATTTATTCATCAATGCGGACGGCGAGCCGTGGACTAAGGATACGGTGGCAAAACGGATGCGTAAGCTGAGGCGGAGACTAAAGCTACCAGAGGGAACAGTTGCTTATTCTTACCGCCATACCTTTGCGACCGACGCACTGCTCGCCGGAAATCATATCGCCACGGTAGCCACCCTGCTTGGCCACACCGACACCAGGATGGTCGCCTCGAGGTATGGTCACCTCGATCAGCACCGGCAGCACTTGCTAGAGGCGGCGGCTAAGACGGCGGCGAGGAGGTACGCGACTTAGACTAAAAAGGAAACGGAATTTCAGGGAACTCGAACTTAGTTCCCCGAAGTTCCCTGAGCAACAGCAAGCCGTGAACGTTCATGAACGATAGGCATCGTCTGACCTGTTCGACAAAAATGCCGTTTCACCGTTTCACTGTTTCACCGTTTTCCGTGCATTTGTGAAACGCTTTTGAAATTTCCCGGAGCGTTTGTCCCTGGAATTTCATTGTCCAAGCGCGCCTCTGTCTGTGCGTTTCACCTGCATTACTGAAACAGCGCACGAAACGGGTGCATAGTTCTACAGCGGGGGTAGTGGCGGTTTTTGCTACTACCTTAACCATGGCTAACCATTTGGTTAAGCGTGGCTGTTTAGTGTGCTTTTTGAAGGAACAACGGCTTAACCAAATAGTTAAGCGTAGTTAAGCAGCCAATTTTGTAGCTTCGGAATCCGAAGCTATCCGAAGCTATCCAAACCAATGGCCGACGCGATCGAATAACTTCTTCAACGAAAGGGACCAAGATCGGGAAAGCGATTCTGATTTTGACGGATCAGTTTTGCTCTCGCAACTCTTGGGCAATGCTCGAAAGATCCGATTGAAATACTACGGCGACGATGAAACGAATAAGCCGATCCTATTCAATCCGCCATTCAGACGAAGCAAGTAAGTTCTTTCGAAATAGTTTTAGGACCTGACGAGCTGGCAATTCTTGATTTTAGCTGGCTCTTCATGCGTAACTCTGTCTCAATTGAGTTGCAGACTGACGGTTTCAGAAGAAGCAATTCCGATTCTTCCGAAACCGGCTGAATCGATTCTTAAATTCAACAGCTAGATCCTCGGCTCCCTTGCCCTGTCATCGGCCTCCCGCTTGGCTCGCAGGACAGCTTTCAGCCGAATGATCTCCTCTGGTGGCGGAACGTAGAACTGCTGAACGTTGGCCTCGTCCTCTGGGTCAAGCCATGGGTTATTCACCCGCTCCTTGCGGCCTGAAAACGTCTTGCGAGTGCGTTTGAGATCGCGGGTGTGGTTGTGGACCGTAGAGACGACGACGCCTAGCGTCTCCGCGATCTCGGTGATCGGCATACCGGCCTGCCAAAGCTTCCTACACTTCTCTCGGAGCTTGGCGGTCTGCTGTTGGCGAAATGTGGTGAGATGGTTCACTATCGAAACTTCCTTAATGCGACCCTGATCTCGTCTGGCAAGTGCCGACCTCCAACCCAGCGCTGTACTTCCTTTGCTGCCAGATACTCAGCCTGGCGGACTTCTCCCAAAGTTGTTACCCGATGCTCAACTGGCATCAGGCGAATTGCGACCCGCTCAAGCCATAGCTCCAGCAGCTCGGCGTCGGTCCAGTCGGCGATGGAGGTGGGTTGGTACACTCCTAAAAACCTTTGGATTTTGCCTACCGCTCGTTTTGCGTTCTGTGTATGGTGAAAAAACCCGGTCGGCAGGACGCAGCCGGGCACTGCGTTAGTCTGTGGTGCCTGTCTCACCGTAAGGTGCCTGTCGGCACGGGCCTTTTAACCAACAAGCCTTCTTCGTTCGATCTCGGATAGATGCGGGTTGCTTTCGAGGGCAACACGAACCTTATCAAGCCGAAGCTTGCCGATCTCCTCGACCCGTTCCGCCTTGTCTGCCGCCAGCTTGCTATTGTCACGATAGGACGCGGCAAGCGAGTCTTGCAGTCTGGCGATCTCCTTATCCTTGGCACGCAATGCTGAATCTACCGCTGCAAACAGAGCAGCCATGTGCAGGCATGTTCGGTGCTGCTTGGCTGGGTAGTTTCCTCGCGGATCAACTTCAACTCCTGCGGCTTGCAGAACATCTGACATAGATGCGTTCGGAGTAATAGCCATAACACTAATCCTTCAAAAAAGAGAGTAGAGATTCTGCTTCACGTTTGACGCGCGTCAAAACTCGTGTCGGAATCTCATCCCATTGCTCAGAGGCAATTTGCTCAAGCGATTTTCGCCAGTCGACAAGAATGTCTGCGAGCTTGGTGAGATGCGTTTCGAGAGAGGCGGCCTCCAGTTGCTTATCGTGCTTTTCTACTGCGCGGCCTGTTTCTTCCACTCCGTCCCGAATCTCAGCAATCAAGCGAGCAGTCACTCGTTCGCCGGTTTTGTTCGCATAAGCGATCGCCTTTTTCGCCACACGTTTAGCGTCGTTGTCAGTCTCGCATTTGCAAAGTTCCAACATTTCTTTGACGCTCCAATCATGGGCGCTGGTAGCGCCCAGTTTTGGTCTCAAATCAGCAGCACGAATCAAATCGTCTGCATGTCTCTTTTGATACTCAATCCGTCCTGACGCACAGTAAGACGCCCATGACGTAAACCCTGCCGACTCGTAAAGGCGTTCCGTTTTTATTCGCAGTAGCTTTTGGCCGATGTGATAGAACGCCTCAAACGCTTCGGTGTTGATCTCTGTTTCCAGCCGCTCAAGATCTTCTGCGGCCTTCGTTTTCGCGATCACATTCATAGCAAACCTTTCTTTCTAGACTAAAAACAACCCAAGATAAAAACCACGCAGTTCGCCCCGTCGCTGCGCTGCCGACGATAGGACCAGGAGCCAGGGCTTGCCGCGATACATCCCCTCACGGCCACGGGTGAGAGTTTTACGACTTGCCCCTCCTCGCACAGAAACGCTCAAGCAGCGGGAGGCCGGGAGTAGCTGCAACGCGAGGGAGCTGCGGTAGATACTGAACGGATTCGGATGGCTCAAAGACTGATCGCCGCAGATAGGCTTCAACGTCACGCCGGTCGAACCGCCAATGCGATCCCACCTTCAATGCGCGGATACGCCCAGATCGAGCTAAAGATAGAACGGTAGTTTCCCCGCAGTTAAGCAGGGCGGCTACGTCTTTGGTCTTAAGTAGCATGCTGCACCTGGCTCGAAATCCTGTGAGCCGGTGCAAGAGAACGGTTAAGCGAGACCTATCTTACAGAAGGCGGTCTGTGTGGCAAGTGGCTGGTTTCTAGCAAAATCTTTTGGCGGTGACCAAAGGTGTCCGGCGCGACTGAAAACTAACTGTTTTGCTACAAAACAAAGAAAACTGGAGGCACGCCATGATCAAAGTCTATGTAATTCGGTTCAGCGTTGACGGCAATCAGCACTGGCTACGGCAGTCGTACGACAAGGACACCGCGTTCGCACTGGGCAGGCTATACGGAAGGCTTGGAAAGAAACCTGTCGTAGTGCGAGTCGAGGCTACTCCTCAGCAGCTTTTGGCTTGCGGCGTTTGCCACCATCGCCGCTTTTCCGCGTAGGGTCATCTTTTTTAGACAGGCCTAAAATGCGCATATCTTCTCTCAGTTTGTCCAGCACCTGGGCCAGCTGCGTCTCGGATGAACGTTTCCCGCCAACCGTCTCTTTGGGCAAGATCAACCCAGCCTGAATCGCCTGAAATTCCGTCATTTCTCCTTTGTTTAGTGATGCCTTGATTTGCTTGTAGCAGTATTCATGGCACCCTCGAACTTCTCTGCTTTCACCAATCGGCTTGTTGCAATTCAGGCAAACCTTTGAGGCGACAATCGCAAGTTTCTCATCTGGAAACGTGGGGACTCCTTCGTTCACCATTCTTTGTAAAACGGCTAGCTCCCTGGCCAACTTCTCCACCTGACGTGCGATTGCTTCTACATCCATGTTGGAATCTTTGTCCACGAAGGCATCCACGGCAAGGGCCTATGCTGCAATTGCCTCGGAATCCATAGATTCCGCTAGTCTTGAGTCCACAATGGACGCTACGCTTGACACCATTATGGAGCTTCGGTATCTTGGTTGCCGTTGCGTGGATTGACCATGCTTTTCGATCAGGACAGGTGGTAGACGTGAATCAGCAAGCCAAAAAAAGAATCGCAAAAGCCAGGTCCGAGAAACTGTGCGTTGCGTGCCTAGGGCCGCTCGACGGCAAAAGAGTCGTTCGAGGATGCCACGAGCGCTGCTATAGGGCGACGATGCGCAGCATTGCAAACGGAAAGACGACCGACGCAAGTCGGGTTGCGCAGGGGAAGTTGCTGGCTGCGGATCACGGCGGTGGCAAACCTAGCAATCCGGTCACCGTGGAGATTTACGCAAAGAGATAGTTTTTCATCCGGTGCAGGAGCATCGGTTAAGCCGGTGGCCGCGACCGTTTCGCGGTGAAGTTTAGTGGAGACCTGTGATGGAAGTAGCGGTGATTGAGAAGACGCGGCAGGAGCGAGCCAGAGAGTTCGCTTTGGGCCTTGAGCGTGTTGCTCGATGGCTCGAAGAAAACCCAAACGTGCCAGAGCTTTTGCACGTTAGCTACGACAGCGAGTTTGGCGTTCGTATGCAGATTGGCTTTGGACAGTGCATCAGCGCGTTTGAGCATTTCAAAGGCCGCGCAGCGTTCGTAGTTCACAAGGGGAACGATCACGAATACACGCTGGTCGATTCTGAGTGGCAAATCAAATTTTGTTGGGATGTTTGGTCGCCATCTGAGCAGCCGCAGCCTGAAGTTGACATCGTAACTCTCTAGTTCATGGATTGATTCTCTCACTCAAGGAATGAGCAAATGTTGGTACTGAGTCGCAAAGCTGGCGAGAAGATCGTCATCGGTGAAAACATCGTTTTAACGGTAACGAAGATTAGCGCTGAGCGGGTCGTGATTGGCGTTGAGGCACCTAAGTCTGTGCCAGTGAATAGAGAAGAAATTAAGCGAAGGAAAGAGCGAGAATGAGCGTAGACGTCAGAGAGGAAGCTGAGCCACACAATCGAGACAAGTGGCTCGAGGATCGCCGCGGCGCGATCGGTGCGAGCGACGTGGCTGCGATTCTTGGCATCAGCCCTTGGCAATCGGCCTGGGAAGTCTGGGCCGACAAGACAGGCAAGCTTTCGAGCTGGTCCGGCAACGAGGCGACTCGAGCAGGACAGGTGTTTGAATCTTCCGTGCTTGATGTGGCGGAGGATCAGCTAGGCGAGCTAGAGCGGAACGTGCGGGTAGTTCATCGAGAGCTTCCGCTGGCCGCTACTCTCGACGCCAGAGTGGTAGCGACCGGTGAGCCGGTCGAAGCAAAGACTACCGGCCTGATTGGCAAGGTGATGGGCGACTGGGGCGACGCGCTGACCGATCAGGTGCCAGACTACTACCTATGCCAGCTTCACGCTCAGCTTATCTGTACCGGCGCTGAGATCGCGTATCTCTACGCACTCATCGCTGGTAGAGGTGTTGTCAAGTTTCAGGCGGAGAAGTCGGATCGCCTATCAAGCCAACTGACCTCGATGCTGGTGGACTGGTGGGACAAGCACATAGTTCGAGGCATTGAGCCTGAGCTAAAGGCACCGCCAGAGCTGAGCGTTGTCAAGCGGCTGCGCAAGCAGGCTGGTAAGACCATCGAGCTGTCGGCAGTCCATACGTCGCTACTTGAGCATCGAGCCGAACTCAAGTCTCAGGAAAAGCAGCTGCGAGATCAGCTGGAGGGAGTCGATTCGCAAATTCTGCTTGCTCTAGGGGATGCCGAGGAAGGCGTTTTGCCTGATGGAACGCGTCTGACGTACCTAGAGCGACAGAGGAAGTCTTATGTGGTTGAAGCTAGTTCGTATCGTCAAATTCAGGTAATCAAACCAAGGGGGAAGAAATGAGTATCGTTCCAGGTGCAGCAGCACCAGTAGGCACATCAGTCGTTCTGTCAGCGGAGGCCGAGCTGCAAAAGACAAACTGGGAACTGGCCCAGCGTGAAGCGACGGCGCTAGCAAAGTCGAGCTGGACTCCGAAGCACCTAGTTGGTCGAACGGATCAGGAGACGGTGGCCACTTGCATCGGCCTAGTCTCGATGGCGCAGAAGTGGAACATGAGCGCGCAGATGGTGGCTGGAGAGACTTATAGCGTCCATGGCAAGATCGGCTTTCAAGGCAAGCTGTACGCCGCGTTGGCTCAGGCTCACGGCGGATTGATCGACGGCCTGCAAGTGATTTATGACGGGGCTGGCGACAAGATGGCGGCTGTGGTCTACGGTTCAGATCATCGGCTCACCGAGGCCGACAAGCAGCTTTTGCGAGATTACGTCAAGACAGGCAAGGCAGAGGCGGCTACGGATCTACAGCTTAACGGCGTCAAAGCTATTCGCATCGTGGTCGGCCAGGTCAAGACCGACCAGAAGATGTGGACGAGCGATCCAGAGCAAAAGCTTTTTTATACCGGCGCTACCAAGTGGTGTCGCAGATTTCTGCCAGACCTCGTACTCGGCGCGGTCTCAGTCGAGGACATCGAGCGGATCGAGTTTGTGCAGCGTCAGCCGGTAGACACCAAGCCTCGAACGGATGTGCTAGCTGATCGCTTGGCTGGCATGATTGAGCAGGCAGAACCGGTTGCCGTTGGAGACTAGCGTGATAGATCGGCAGTGCATCATTCGCGGCCTGTTCGAGGAGTTCATCGACCAGTATTACCCGGAGGCTGCACCAGAGATTTGTGATGCGATGTTTTGTGCGTTCTGGCTCGGAATGTTTTTAGGCACTAACAAAAACCTTTCGGAGACGGACCGACAGGTTTTTCAAGAGAAGCTGCAACTTGCTAGGCCAGCTCGCTTTTGGGAGGAGTAGAAATGTATCACTCGACTACACCGATCGACGCGGCAACTCGCACAGAGTACGAGCGCATCGCCAAAGGCCAAGAAGCGGCGGTGCTGAATCTATTTCGATCTAGGTTCCCAGCTCGGCTGAGCCCAGAGGATGTGCAGTTAGCGGTGCTGCCGCACGCTCCGATCACTTCAGTGAGACGAGCGATCTCCGATCTAACCAGAGGAGGCTGGCTGAGGAAGTGCGCGGAGCAGGTCATAGGCGAGTATGGCCGACCGATACACGTTTGGGAGCTTGCGAGCGATGGCGAGCAGATGACGTTGTTCTAGGATCGCGGTAAGGAAACGAGGCGATAGATGGCTAAAAGGTTTACGGAATCTGATAAGTGGCGAGACAAGTGGTTCCGGGCACTGCGTCCCGAGTTCAAGCTTGCCTGGCTGTTCGTGCTGGATAACTGCGATCCAGCGGGCATCATCGACCTAGATACTGAACTAGCAGACTTCCAGATCGGCACTGCGATCGACTGGGAACAATTTCTGGCGCACTGCGACGGCAGGATTGAAAGGGTCTCTAAGGGTAAGTATTGGGTCGTTGGCTTTATCGAGTTTCAGTATGGAACGCTCAGCGGCGAGTGCCGGGCTCATGGTCCGGTCTATGCCAGCCTGAAAAGGCACGGTTTGTCGGAAAGGGTATCCAATAGGGTATCCGATAGGGTATTAGATACCCTCAAGGATAAAGACAAAGACAAAGACAAGGACAAAGACAAGGAAAAAGACAAAGACAAGGACAAAGACCTAGGAGGGGGATGCAAGGGGGAGGAGTGGATTGTTCCCCATCATCTGGATTCGCCAGCAGTGCGGGAGCTTCTTGGGCAATTTACCGCGATGCGGCGGGATACGCTTCGCAAGCCAATCAAGGATTTTGCCAATACCAGCAAGCTGCTCAAGCACTTTGACAGCGCGGAGCATCTTGCTTACGCCCTGGAGTTCTGCATAGCCAACGGCTACCAGGGGCTGAAGGCCGACTACAGGCCACCTGCAAAGCTAAGCGGCTCATCCAATGCTCATAGGCAAACCTTTGCCGATCTTCGCGTAGCAGGCACACAGCGAGCCATTGAGGAGTTTGTAGGCGATGCGTGACCCAGACGACAAGATACCGTTCTCGATCGCGATGGGAGCGATGCTAGAGACCTTTGGCGTGCAAGCTACCAAGCCTACGCTGCTAGGCTACTGGCTCGGCCTCAACGATCTTTCGCTCGAGAGCGTACAGCATGCGATAGCCTCGGCTATACGGTCATCCGATCGGCTGCCTCGCCCAGTCGAGCTTAGACGCTTGGCAGGCGAGCAAACAGGCGAGCAGCGAGCCATAGCTGCATGGTCGGACGTGATCGTCGCTGTGCCGCTTGGTTCTTACAAGCACATCGACTTTGCCGACAAGCTGATTAACGCAACGATCCGCAGTCTGGGTGGCTGGCCGTCGTTCCTGCAACGGCTCGGCGATGCAGAGTCGGAGAAATGGGCTCGGCTCGACTTCTTGAAAACGTACGGCGCTCTTGCAGCTGGTGGCGTAAGCGGTGGAGCTTGTGACGCATTGCCTGGGCTTTCGACTGCGGCTGTAGTCAATGGCCAGGTGGTTGACCCAGTGCCAGTGCGTATTGCTTGCTCGCCAGATCGCAGCCAGCAGCCAAGACTGAACGGAACGAGTGAAGTTCAAAATCTCATCTTTCAGAAGATCCCCGAGGCAGTTGGCTAACAAAGGAGGGTTGCAGCAATGGAACGGCAGAAACGAATTTGGAATCCTGTTACGCAGACAATCTACGACTGCATAGTGCAGTTTACGGTTTACGGCAGGCCGCAGCAACGCGGTAGTAAAAACGCGATGGTGATCTATCGCGGCGGCAAGCCGGTGATGACTAACGGACGAGTGGCGACGTACGCTATGGACTCAAACAAGAAGTCCGGACCATGGATGGCCGAGGTACGAGCTATGGCCGCAGCTGCCTTTGGCGGTAAGCCTCTGCTTGACGGTCCTGTGATCCTCGGCGCTCAGTTTCATTTTGCGAGACCGCAGTCGCACTACGGCACAAAAGGACTCAAGCGATCAGCTCCGCTTATACACACGCAGACGCCAGACGTATCGAAGCTATTACGATCGCTCGAGGACAGCCTGACAGGAGTGGTTTGGCGCGACGATCGGCAGATTTGGTGCTATGCGTCGTACACAGGAAAGTACTGGACTGAGACAGCTGAGCGAGTTGAATGTTGCGTTTATGCGGAGAGAAAAGATGGCGAGTAATGCGAGCGAAATCAGTGCTGGCGTTTATCGGTGCAAGAACGGGGCAGAGGCCGAGGTATTCTTCCAGACGGCTGACGGCATCTGGCATGGCCGCGTTAATGATGAGCATCGAGCGTGGCTCATGAGCGGCGATGAATACGAGCAAGACGAGTCGCTCGAGTTGATGGCGAAGATTGGCGAGCTAGGGTGATACAACTACACAGGCGGCGTGGCGATAACCACGATACGAGCCACTAATTTTTGCCAGCTACGGCTTTCGGTGGACAGTAGCAAGCAGGTGCGAATCCTGCCCGATCCTTTGCGGAGCAATCCGCTATAAGAGTCAAAGACGTTAAGGACTCCAAAAAAGTACGTCCATCGGCAACTGATGCAAAGTTGCGAGGATCGGCGGCGTGGACAGTGACACCTATGACTAGGAGTCGTCTTTGCTAAATCGATTGCGGAGTGTTACGCGAGGTGTCTGCAATGCCACCGGCAATGTACGATAGCAGGTGCGAATCCTGCCCGATCCATTAAGACGAACGTTACGGATAACCGAGTCGCGGAGAGAGATTATGGATTCAAAGAAAGACGCAGACCGCGACTTCGGTTTATCCGATTGTTCGTCGTCCGCTCCAGAGCAGTGTCAGCACGAATACGACGGCAGTTATTGGATAAAGTACGGTTTAGGTTGGTGTGTCGAGCAGTGTTGCAGCAAGTGCGGACACCGCGAACACAGTCATTTTGTTGGAGTTGGGTAGTATGCCCGTTCTTGGCAATGGGTTTGCCCGAGTTGGAATGATGCCTAGCGGTTTGGCAGACCGCATCGCGAATCAAGTAGCGAGCCAAAAGGCTAGACGTTCAACGGTGTCAATTGCGGTTCGATTCCGCAAGCGGGAGTTTTAGGTACGACGAACGATTCGATTCACCAAGCCGGAAAGGAAAGACATGACAACAACCGAAAACGCCGCAAGTCCGGCTTTGGTGGAATCGTTTGTTCCACGTCCTCTTTACTCAGTGGGTACTTGGGACTCCGACAAGCAGGCTTACACGCCTCAACGTGGATTGTCTGTGCCGTCATTCAACATTACCCGCGAACAGTTGCGGATAGCGATGAAAGAGCTTCGGGCGATGCATTACAGTTGCCACCGCTACAGAGCATCGAACGGAACATACGACGATAATGATTGGTGCGTGTTAATCGAGCGAACCGATGGCAAGCATTGGAAGGAGATTCGTCGTGGATGGAATCGGTAATCGTGCCAAATTGCGTCGAATGGATCACGTTTGGCGCATTGTTGTCGCAATTTAGGTACGTGAAACGCTCGGATTCACAGAGCCGAAAGGAGAGAGGTAACGAGAATGAGCGAGCAGAATACCGAAATCGAAAACGCTTTCGATCACGGAAAGGATGGAGAGACAGCGTTTAACGTAGAGCAGTTGGTCGAAGCGGTTAAGGTGCTGCATGATCTGTTGCATAAAACACAAGTCGCTTTTGTGCCGACAACTGATGAAGCGTTTAAGTTGAATTACGAAGCGTTGGTCAAATACGAATGGATGATAAAAGATTAGGTACGACGAACGCATTGGATCAACGAGCGGCAAAGGAAAGATTATGAGCAAAAAAGAAAGCGTGGATGCCGCTTCGTTGCATCCAATTGTTCCACGGCCTGTCCTCTACTGGGTGCTGGTCGGACATTGGGAAGGCACGCCGTTTCCGATCATGCGAGGCCAAACACCGCCTCCCTTTTCGGTGTGGTCGGTGACGGACCAAAAGCATTGGGAAGAGTTGCGAAGCGAGAATTATTACACGCGACGGTCGAAGTCTCGGCCAGTCGCAAAAGTGGATCGTGAGTTTCAAAAGCAAACCGGCAAAGATGTTTGGGAGGAATGATGCAGAGCGTTAAAGATTTGGAAACATCGCTCAAGCAGATGGAAGCAGAGCGAGATTACAACGTAAGGATGCAAAAGTTTTTTGATGAAGAAGGCCACGAAGGGGCTGCAAAGTCATACGAACGCAAAGCGTTCTGGTATCAGGTTGCATGCAACTCGATTAAGTATGAAATCAAACAGCAGCACGAAAACGACCCGTACGCTAAATGCGAGTCTCTTGAAGAGTGCTTCCAGGTTTTCATGGAAGAAGATCCTCAAATGCGAAAGTTTTTTGGAAAGGACAAAGATGGCAAGTAACACATTTACGATTGAGATTTGCGACGA
>Ga0208004_1000354_pt1 | contig 18002 bp, 18 predicted proteins | sample DEB08_DNA_6_FD_184522 | JGI IMG/M metagenome (GOLD analysis project Ga0208004, IMG submission 184522) | Aqueous microbial communities from the Delaware River and Bay under freshwater to marine salinity gradient to study organic matter... | ecosystem: Environmental > Aquatic > Marine > Coastal ...
CGCTCCCTGTATGAAATGGGAGTAAATACTGGAATTGTCTTGGCGCTGGTATTCGCGCTATTTCTTTCTCGGTCAGCGCGGAAGAACCGATCCAGGGAATGATCTACCTGGGGTGAGCTGAAGCGATAACGCGAGAAGGTGGCGCGGATGGAGCGAATTCTCGACGAGAAGTAAGTTGCTAGTTTGCTGGCTTTTTCAGGATTGATCCTGTCGACCAAAGTGCCCATAAAGCTAGGACTGGTTGGAAAAGAAGTCTTACTCCACGTTCGGTATCAGTATCGAGACCGAAGGCGTCTATGCCGTCTATGTACTGCCAGACATTGCCCGGGAAAATAAGAAGAAAGAAGATTGCTGTGGCTATTCCAACTTGCTTTCGAAACTTCCAGAGAGTTAAAAGGGCGATACCGAGGATTATTTCAACAATGCCAGATGCAATAACTACGAAGTCGGGATCAAGAGGCAACCAGGATGGGACTTGGGCTTGAAATTCAAGTCGTTGGGAGGTTAAGTGAAGAACGCCGGTGTAGCAGAGTGTTAGGCCAAGTAGAACTTGCAGAAGCTTGCGCACTAGAAGAATCTATAGGTTGAAGTTAAGAAGTACAGCCGAGTCCATCGCCATCAGCATCTAAGCGATGAACGTCTTTACCGATAACTTTCACCGGCGCTAAGCCCAGTTTCTTGATATCGCTACAGTTTAAGTCTGGTGGATATAGCGGGATACAGCCTTCGTAGTTGGGATCGCAATTACTTTGATTTGAGTTGGCGGTAGGAGATGGTGCGGCTTTGATGGTGGTGAGTGCGCTATTTGGGTTTAGTTTTGTGCCTGGGCATGCGCTCCAGAGGCCGAGTTTGTTTGCTTCTGCGTATTGGACGGCTTCCATAAGTTGTTTTGCGTATTTGCCTTGGACGCGTTTGTAGAAATAAGGGGTTGCGGCGCCGATGCGGACCATCTCAACGTTGACGTTTACTTTTCCTTTGAATATGTAGCGAAGTAAACGACCATAGGCATCTTTGGTTTCGATCTTGGGATCGATGCGTAGGCGGAGCGTGCCTCTGATGTTGAGCAGGTTAGCGAGTGCGACTTGGGCTTCTTTCGCGTAGCACTCATTGCCATTTAGTTCTGGGGTATCGATTTGAAGGAGGCGGACGGATTTTCCGTTGGTGAGTTTTATGGTGTCGCCATCAGTAATTGATGCGATCTTGGTATTCGCCAGGGCGGGCGATATTGGTAGAGCTAGGGCTAGTGCGAGGAAAAGGATGAGAAATCTGCGCACCGGTAAAGAGTATTTGTCGCACCTGAGAATTATGATTTCGCCATGGAAGAGAATGAATCAGTAGAGGTTGTTCAACAACTTGCATCGCCCCAGGCACGATTAGGCGCTTATTTAGTTGATATCGGGCTTGCGATAGTTACTTTGGGTATCGGATGGTTTATCTGGTCGCTCTTTACTTGGCAGACAGGCCAAACTCCTGCGAAACGTCTGATGAAGCAGGTCGTGGTGGGCGAAAAGACCGGTCAACCTTTTACTTGGGTACAGATGTTGCTGCGAGAGGCTGCTGTTAAGTGGGTTGCTGGTGGACTTGCATCGACTGCATCAAATGGAATTACCTTTGTGATTGATTCGCTCTTTGTATTCCGTGAAGACCGTAAGACGGTTCACGACATGATCGTACAAAGCAAGGTAATCCAGCTTTAGTTTTTAAAAAAAGAAACCTCGGTGAATAGCACCGAGGTTTCTTTTATTTAATTGCTAGTTATTGATGACCTTTTATGGCCGCTTCTTCTTCTGGTGAGAGAACTAGTTTCTTTCTTCCGAAGAGAGCGAAGCCGAGAAGGCCGAGTACATAGACAACTGCAATTGCAATAATCGCACTTCTGTAACCTTCATTGAGAGCTTGTCCGATGAAGATTAGAAGAGCAAGTGCAGCTGCAACGATTGCGCCCATACTTCCAACAGGCGATTTGTAAGGGCGATTTAGATTTGGATACTTACGCTTTAGGAGTAAGTAAGAAATCATTTGTAGAAGGTAGGCAAGTACTGCGCCCCAGACTGCAATGTTTAGAACCACTGCGCCAGCGGTCTCGCCGCCATATTGAGCCCAAAGAAGCGCGCCATAACCAACGATTGCGCCGACAATAAGGGCTGTCCATGGAGTCTTCCGAGTTCCAGTTAGGGAGAGAACCTTCGGGAAGTAGCCTGCACGCGATAAGGAGTAGATGTTGCGCCCGTAGGCGAACATGATTCCTTGTAGCGAAGCAAAGAGTCCGATGAGGGCAAATGCAGCGAGGAGCGCTGCGACATCAGAGTTTGGCAAGATGGCACGGAAACCATCAAGAAGTGGCTCGCCCGATTCCTTGAGTTGATCCGCGCCAGTAATTCCTGGATTGAGAATCAAAACCATGGTCGCGGTAACGCATAGCGTGATTAATCCGCGGATTCCCGCTTTAGGAATATCGCGTGATGGATTCTCTGCTTCTTCTGCGGCAAGTGGGAGTTCTTCGATTCCGAGGAAGAACCACATTGCAAATGGCATTGCAGCAACGATTGCCCAGAAACCAAATGGAAGGAATTCAGTATTTCCTTCTGTTGGGGTGATGTTGAAGAGGTTATCTACGGAGAACTTGCCGCTAAAGAGTGCCATTACAGCAAATACGCCAAGCACGATTAGTGATGCAACTGCAACAATCTCCGAGAATTTAAATGAGGTCTTTACGCCGGCAATATTTATCACTAGGAAGATGGCGTAAAGAATGATCCACCAAGCCCAGACTGGCATAGTGAAGTCGAATAGCTCCTTGGTGATTCCGTCTGCGTAACTTGCAGAGAAGAAGACGATTACGCCAGTTGTTGCAACGTATTCGATCGTCTCAGCAAATCCAGTTACGAATCCGCCCCAAGGGCCCATTGCAGATCGAGCGAAAGAGTATGCGCCACCTGTGTGAGGTAGAGCAGATGCCATTTCACCAATGCTGAAAATCATTCCAAAATACATGACAACCACAAGAAGGGTTGCGATCAGAAGTCCGCCCCATCCTGCTTCGCCGATTCCAAAGTTCCATCCAGAGAAATCTCCAGAGACAACTGCGGCTACGCCGAGCGCCCAGAGGCCAAAAAGACCAGCGTGCCTTTGGAGACCACGTTTTTCAAAGTAATCGTGAGATACATTGGTGTAGCTCACTCCTTGAACATTCTTATTAGACAAAGGTGTCCCTTCTCTCCTCCTCTATAGTTATGAATGAGGATGCCTATAGAGTGCTTAAGGAAAAGGGTAGACCTGCGTTATAAGGTATCCCTAGGGTATTTTGCGAGTTTCTAGAGTATTTTCACTCGTTACGCCCCCCAATTATGCTTACTTCCATACTAGTAAGGGGAGAAAATGGGATCGGCCAGAGCTGCTAAACCATCAATGACTTTAGATGAGTTGAAGAGCGCAGTAGCAAGCGGTGAAATTGATACCGTCGTTGTTGTAATGACCGACATGCAAGGTCGATTAGTCGGCAAGCGAATTCATGGTTCCTTCTTTATTGATGAGATTGCTCATCACGGAACTGAAGGTTGCAATTACTTACTAGCAGTTGACGTTGATATGAATACAGTTCCAGGTTACGCAATGTCATCCTGGGATAAGGGATATTCAGATTTCGCACTAGTCCCAGATTTCAACACATTACGTCGCCTTCCTTGGCAACCAGGAGCTGCGATGGTTACTGCGGATGTGCAATGGTTAGATGGAAGCGATGTAGTTGCATCACCTCGTCAGATTTTAAAGAGGCAGATAAAGGCGTTGGCTGATGCCGGAATGACTGCGATGGTTGGAAATGAGTTGGAGTTCATCGTCTTTAACGATACTTATGAGCAGGCCTGGCAGAAAGGCTACAAAGGCTTAACTCCGGCAAATCTTTATAACGTTGACTACCAGATTTTGGGCGGAACTAGATTAGAACCTTTGCTGCGCGCCATTCGACTTCATATGTCTGGGGCTGGAATGAATGTTGAGTCGGTAAAGGGAGAGTGCAATTACGGGCAACATGAGATTGCCTTTAGGTACGACGATGCGTTAACCACTTGCGACAACACCTCTATTTATAAGAATGGCGCTAAAGAGATCGCTGCTCAAATGGGCTATTCCTTAACCTTTATGGCAAAGTTCAACGAGCGAGAAGGAAACTCATCTCACATCCACCTCTCATTCCGTGGGACTAAGGGTGAGTTAGTGATGAGCGATGAGAAGGATCAAAATGGCCTAAGTGAAATAGGCAAATCATTTATTGCTGGCCAACTTGCGCATGCGAGAGAGCTGACTCTCATGTTTGCCCCAAATATCAACTCTTATAAACGCTATGTCCCAGGCTCATTTGCACCAACTGCAATTCGCTGGGGAAGAGATAATCGGACCTGCGCTTTTAGATTAGTTGGACATGGCCCGAGCCTTCGCCTTGAAAATCGCATCCCAGGTGGAGATGTAAATCCGTATCTAGCGGTTGCGGCAGTCATTGCAGCGGGATTAGATGGTGTGAATAAGAAGATGAAGCTTGAGTCGATTTTTGAGGGTAATGCTTACGTCTCTGATTCACCGCGCGTTCCGGCAACCATGCTTGAGGCGCGCAATCTTTGGGCAGAGAGCGGATTTGTTCGCGAGGCCTTTGGTAAAGAGGTGCAGGATCATTACACCAACTTTGCCGATGTTGAGATGGCTGCTTACAACAAATCAGTAACTGATTGGGAGCTCTTTAGAAATTTCGAAAGGTTCTAATTCCAAAATGAGTAGCTATTCGGTCATTAATCCTGCCACTGAAACTGTTGTCACTGATGTTCACCTACATTCTGAGGCTGAAACTGATGCGCTAATCGCAAAAGCAGCGAGCGCATTTGAAAGTTGGCGGAAGGTTTCACCAGGAGAGCGCGCGGCATTACTTCGAAATTTCGCAGCTGAGGTATCTAAAGAGCGTGAGGCGCTTGCCGATCTTGAGATTCGCAACTCCGGACATACTCGGGGTAATGCACTTTGGGAAGCAGATAACGTCGTAAATGTTCTGAATTATTACGCTGCAGCCCCAGAGCGATTGTTTGGACGCCAGATTCCAGTTCCAAATGGAATAGATGTGACATTCAAAGAGCCGCTGGGAGTTATTGGCGTGATTGTGCCGTGGAACTTCCCGATGCCAATTGCAGGGTGGGGATTTGCCCCTGCTCTTGCAGCTGGTAACTGTGTGGTTTTAAAGCCAGCCGAGTACACACCACTAACGGCGATGAAGCTCGGTGAGATTGCCAAGAAAGCTGGAATCCCCGATGGAGTATTTACCGTAATTACCGGTAAGGGTTCAGTTGTGGGCGCGCGCTTTGTTACACATCCAGCGGTACGAAAGATTGTTTTTACCGGTTCTACCTCGGTCGGTAAATCGATTATGGCTGGGTGTGCTGACCAAGTTAAGCGAGTAACTCTTGAGCTCGGCGGTAAGAGCGCCAACATCATCTTTGCAGATGCCGATATAGATAAGGCGGCCGCTAATGCTCCGGGAGCAGTATTTGATAATGCTGGTCAGGATTGCTGCGCCCGCTCTAGATTATTAGTCGAGAAGAAGATATTTGATCAATTCATGGAAAAGTTCGAGGTTGCAGTAAAGAAATTCCGCGTAGAGGATCCAACTCTTGCAAGCGCTGAGATGGGACCGCTAATTTCAAAGAAACAATTTGAAACGGTAACTTCTTATTTAGATGAGAAAGTGGCATTTACAGGAAGTGCGCCAAGTGGCAAAGGTTTCTGGCTGGCGCCACATGTCTTGCTCGCTAAAGATACGAGCGCTCGCTCTTGGCGTGAGGAGATTTTCGGTCCAGTTGTATCGGTACTTACCTTTGAAGACGAAGCAGATGCAATCAAGAAAGCAAATGATTCGGAGTACGGACTTTCCGGATCAATCTGGACAAGAGATCTAGCGCGCGGTTTGAGAGTGGCCCGGGGGGTTGAGTCAGGTAATCTCTCTGTAAATTCCAACTCATCGGTTAGATATTGGACTCCTTTTGGTGGCTTTAAGCAATCTGGTCTCGGCCGTGAACTAGGACCTGATGCGCTAGATGCATTTACTGAAGTTAAGAATGTCTTCTTCTCAAACGAATGAAAGGTAGAAAATGAAACGACTAGATGGACGAGTTGCTGTAATAACTGGTGCTGGAAGCGGCATCGGTCTAGCAACGGCCAAACGCCTCGCAGATGAAGGCGCCAAGGTTGTTGCCGTTGATACCAATGAGGAGACTGGAAAGAAGGTCGCAAGTGAGGTCGGTGGAATCTTCGTCAAGGCCGATGTGACCAGCCGCGAAGAAGTAGAGAATATGTATAAGGTCGCATTTGATACTTATGGCCGTATTGATATCGCCTTTAATAATGCAGGTATCTCCCCTCCTGATGACGATTCAATCCTGGTAACTGAGTTACCTGCTTGGGAGAAAGTGCTTAGAGTAAATACAACTTCGGTCTACTTATGCTGCAAAGCAGTTATTCCATATATGCAGAAGAACGGTAAGGGCTCGATAATCAACACTGCATCATTCGTTGCCACAATGGGAGCAGCAACCTCGCAGATCGCCTACACGGCATCAAAAGGTGGAGTGCTTTCCATGTCGCGTGAGCTCGGAGTGCAATTTGCGCGCGAAGGCATTCGCGTAAATGCGCTCTCTCCTGGACCGGTAAATACACCGTTATTGATGGAGTTATTCGCAAAAGATCCAGAGCGCGCCGCTCGAAGATTGGTTCACATCCCCATGGGTCGCTTTGCTGATGCCGGCGAAATAGCCGCAGCAGTTGCATTCCTTGCTAGCGATGACTCCTCATTCATTACCGCTTCTAATTTCTTGGTAGACGGCGGAATTTCTGGAGCTTACGTAACTCCGCTCTAAAAGTTAGATTAAGACTGGTTCGTTCTTAGCGACTTTATCAAGGAAGTTATCTACAAGTTGGGCTGCGCGCACCATCGCATCGTTCTCCTCATAAGAGGTTTGGGCGAGAAGAAGTTTGTGATCTAGTCCTTCGTGGGTGACTTCAACACAGGAGTCATCAAGTGTGAACCATTGATCTAAAACTTCACGATCAACTTCTGGATGAAATTGGAGCGCTAAGGTGCGACCGCAGACGAAGGCTTGCGATGCAATTGGGCTCCTTGCAATCTCAGTTGCTTTCGGTGGCAGAGTCCAACGATCCCAGTGATATTGAAACCAAGGTCCACTACCGATAAGAGATTTATCATCGCTAACAATCATGTGCCAACCAAGCTCACTTCGCGGCCCTCTTGCAACGCTGCCACCAAGAGCTCTTGCCATTAGTTGCCCACCAAAGCAGATTCCTAGAATTGGTATTCCGCTGTTATGGGCCGCCTTTATATATTCCAATTCTGGCAGTAGCCAATTTCCGATTCGTTCGTCTTCCCAGACTCCCCACGGTGAACCCATCGGCACGATGACATCAAAATTATGGAAATCCGGAAATTCAACTTTCACATTGGGCGACTTGTAATTTTCCCGCGAAACGACATTGAATCGAACAATCTCGTAACCACGCTTTTCAAATTGACGCCAAACTGGACCGCCTGGACTGGCGGGGTCATGTTCTATGAAAAGCGCTCGCCTTGCCACAGCGCTAATTATGCCGAGGGCGCTTCAGCTAGATCGCCAGGAGTGTCCGGAAGGGTTTCTTTCGGCATTCCTTTAAATGTGAAGGTCTCTTTTCCTGCTTCCCCTTCAACATCAATCAGGACGATCTGACCAGCTTTGATATCTCCGAAGAGAATCTTTTCAGAGAGCGCATCTTCAATCTCACGTTGGATTGTGCGACGAAGTGGTCGTGCACCAAGTGCTGGGTCATATCCGCGCTGGGCGAGGATGCTCTTCGCAGCAGAAGTCAGTTCGATTCCCATATCTTTTTCCTTAAGACGAGTCTCAAGGTTAGTGATCATGAGATCGACGATTTGGATGATCTCTTCTTGGTTGAGCTGGTGGAAGACGATGACATCATCGATACGGTTTAGGAATTCAGGGCGGAAGTGAGTCTTTAGCTCATCCGAAACCTTGTTCTTCATCCGCTCGTAATTTCCAAGTGCATCATTGACGTTGGCAAAACCAAGTGAGAGCGACTTAGAGATATCGCGAGTTCCAAGGTTTGTGGTCATGATTATGATGGTGTTCTTGAAATCAACTTGGCGACCTTGTGCATCAGTTAATCGTCCCTCTTCAAGTACTTGTAGAAGTGAGTTGAAGATGTCGGGGTGCGCCTTTTCGATTTCATCGAAGAGAACTACAGAGAATGGACGGCGACGTACTTTCTCCGTGAGCTGTCCGCCCTCGTCGTAACCGACATAACCGGGAGGAGCGCCGAAGAGTCGAGATGCAGTGTGCTTCTCGGAGTACTCGGACATATCAAGTTGGATAAGCGCATCGGCATCGCCGAAGAGGAATTGTGCGAGCGTGCGTGAAAGTTCGGTCTTACCAACACCGGATGGACCAGCAAAGATAAATGAACCGCCGGGACGGCGTGGATCTTTAAGCCCCGCTCTTGTTCGGCGGATTGCTTGTGAGAGCGCCTTGATTGCTTGTTCTTGTCCGATCACGCGCTTGTGAAGTTCATCTTCCATGCGAATTAACCGTGAAGTCTCAGCCTCAGTTAGTTTGAAGACTGGGATACCAGTAGCGGTGGAGAGAACTTGGGCGATTAACTCTTCATCAACTTCAGCAACGACATCGAGATCACCAGCTTTCCAGCTCTTCTCGCGCTCTGACTTTTCAGTCATGAGTTGCTTCTCTTTATCGCGAAGCGATGCAGCTAATTCGAAATCTTGGCCATCAATCGCAGATTCTTTTTCTTTGCGGACTTCGGCGATCTTCTCATCCATCTCACGTAGTTCTGGTGGAGCTGTCATGCGGCGGATACGAAGACGTGAGCCAGCCTCATCAAGAAGATCGATTGCTTTATCTGGGAGGAAGCGATCGGAGATGTAGCGATCAGCGAGAGTTGCAGCAGCAACTACCGCGTCATCAGTGATGGAAACTTTGTGATGTGATTCGTAGCGATCACGAAGTCCTTTGAGGATCTCGATGGTGTGAACGACTGATGGTTCTTTTACCTGGATCGGTTGGAAACGACGCTCAAGTGCAGCATCTTTTTCAAGGTGCTTGCGATATTCATCAAGAGTTGTAGCGCCGATTGTCTGGAGTTCGCCACGAGCGAGCATTGGCTTCAAGATGCTTGCGGCATCGATTGCACCCTCAGCTGCGCCAGCGCCAACCAGGGTATGGATTTCGTCAATGAAAAGAATAATGTCGCCACGAGTGCGAATCTCTTTTAGTACCTTCTTTAAGCGCTCTTCAAAATCACCGCGATAGCGAGAACCGGCGACAAGTGCGCCGAGGTCGAGTGAGTAGAGCTGCTTGCCTTTCAAAGTTTCTGGGACATCGCCGCTAACAATTGCTTGGGCAAGTCCTTCAACTACAGCAGTCTTTCCGACGCCGGGTTCACCAATGAGGACTGGGTTGTTCTTGGTGCGGCGGGAGAGAACCTGCATTACGCGCTCGATTTCCTTCTCGCGTCCGATGACTGGATCGAGTTTTCCTTCGCGAGCTGCGACGGTGAGGTTTCTTCCAAATTGATCTAAAACTAGAGATGTTGCAGGAGTTCCCTCGGGTGCGCCAGCAGTTGCGGCTTCTTTACCTTGGTAGCCAGAGAGAAGTTGGATTACTTGTTGACGGACGCGATTTAAATCAGCGCCGAGTTTTACGAGAACTTGGGCAGCTACGCCTTCACCTTCACGGATAAGTCCAAGAAGAATGTGCTCGGTTCCGATGTAGTTATGGCCGAGTTGTAGCGCTTCACGAAGCGATAGTTCGAGAACTTTCTTTGCGCGCGGAGTAAAAGGAATATGTCCAGATGGAGCTTGTTGGCCTTGGCCGATGATCTCTTCTACTTGTGCGCGAACGCCTTCGAGTGAAATTCCCAGAGCCTCTAAACCTTTAGCGGCGACGCCTTCGCCTTCATGAATGAGTCCAAGGAGGATGTGTTCGGTACCGATGTAATTATGGTTGAGCATGCGAGCTTCCTCTTGGGCGAGGACAACAACTCGGCGAGCTCTATCGGTAAAGCGTTCGAACATTTACTACCCCTTATGACTAATGAGTCTCAGATATCCCTAGCGTAATAGAGGCGGCCCCGAGGGGCGACATCAATATTCCTGCTTCAAGATATGGGACCTTCTGGGGGTTAGAACCTCAAGATTTGGGTCTTTATTCCAGCGCTAGGAGCATTCGGGTATTTCCCAGGGTATTGGGCTTCACGCTTTCGAGATCGAGGAATTCGGCGACGCCCACATCGTAGGAGCGGAGTAATTGCTGATAGACCTCGGGTTCGACTGGTGCGCCGGTAATTTCCTTAAATCCATGGCTAGCGAAAAAAGTAGTTTCAAAAGTTAAACAGAAAAGTCGCTTGAGTCCGAGATTCTTAGCGCGCTCAATAATCAATGTGAGGATTTCGTGGCCTATCTTCTTACCGCGATGCTCTTCTAAAACTGCGACCGTTCTTACTTCAGCAAGATCTTCCCAGAGCACATGGAGCGCGCCACAACCAATGATTTTTCCATCTAGCTCAGCGACCACAAACTCTTGGACATCTTCATAGAGCATGACTGTTTCTTTAGCGAGCAGGCGACGTTGCAAGGTATACATATCAATAATCTCGCGAATGGATTTGATATCGCTAGTTTTAGCGGGACGTATAAGAACGCTCATTAGCTCTCTTCTGGTTTTACGAGCGGGAAGAGAATTGTTTCGCGAATTCCAAGACCAGTAAGCGCCATAAGTAAGCGATCGATTCCCATTCCAACGCCACCCATCGGAGGCATTCCATGTTCCATGGCGCGGAGGAAATCTTCATCTACTTGCATCGCCTCTAAATCACCTTTAGCGCCGAGTTTTGCTTGTTCTATGAGGCGTTCACGTTGGATGACTGGATCAATTAGCTCTGAGTATCCGGTAGCTAATTCAAAACCATCAATATATAGATCCCATTTCTCGGCGATTCCTTTTCGTTCCCGATGTTCTCTAACAAGAGGCGAGGTGTCGACTGGGTAGCCCATAACGAAAGTTGGTTGATTGAGCTGATCCTTATAGACGAATTCAAAGATTTCTTCAGCTAACTTTCCATGAATCCACTTGGGATCGACCTTTAGGCCGAGGTTGTGAGCAATACTCTTTAACTCCTCATACTTTGTCTCAGGGTTTACATCGACGCCAACCTTCTCAGAGATGGCGCCATAGAAATCCACTTCGCGCCAGTTTCCGCCGAGATCGCTCTCGCGTCCATCGTGGTGGATGACTTTGTGTGAACCGAATACTGCGTGAGCTGCGTTCTGGACCAATTCACGGGTTAGGTCCTTCATATTCCGCCAATCCGCATAGGCCCAATACATCTCAAGCATTGCGAATTCAGGCGAGTGGCTTGAGTCGGCCCCTTCGTTACGGAAATTGCGATTGATTTCAAATACTTTCTCGATACCACCAACTACGCAACGCTTTAAAAATAACTCTGGGGCGATGCGAAGGAAAAGGTCCATGTCATAGGCATTTGAAAAGGTTTTAAAGGGGCGAGCTGCGGCGCCGCCATGCATTACTTGAAGCATCGGGGTCTCGACTTCGATGAAATCTGCTTTATCAAAGGTTGAGCGGAGCGATTTAAGGACTTGAGGGCGAATTCGCGCTGTCTCCCGGGCTTCGGGGCGAACAATCAAATCGACGTAACGCATCCGCACGCGCGTCTCTTCATTAAGGGGGTTATGTTCATTAGGAAGAGGTCGGAGAGATTTGGCCGCAATCACATATGAACTAGCAAGAATTGAGAGCTCGCCGCGTTTTGAAGTGATTACTTCGCCAGTAACGCTGACGATATCCCCGATATCGATATCTGCTTTCCAAGTTTCAAGTTGGGTCTCACCGACTTTATCGAGTGAGAGCATTACTTGAAGTTCAGTTCCTTCACCCTCGCGGAGCATTGCAAAGCAGAGCTTTCCGGTATCGCGTTTGAAGATAATTCTTCCGGTAACTGATTCGGTAACACCTGATGAGGTATCAGTCTGTAAATCTTTAAAACGTTCGCGAATCTCACTTAGGGTAGCGCTGCGCGGAACTTGGACGGGATATGCCGGTATGCCGCGAGCAAGAAGTGAATCTCGTTTCTCACGCCTGATCCGTAATTGTTCGGGAAGATCGCTCTCCGTCATAGTGATGGGAGTCTATCCATTCCGTTCATGTACGAGGCGGAGCCCGATAAGCGTTAAATCTGGTTCGTGAAATTCAAGGGTCTCGCTAATACCGAGAACTAATGGAGCTAAACCACCGGTAGCGATAACCGAGACCTTCTGATTATTTGGGTATAGATCTTCTAGTTCATCAGCGATGCGATTTACCAGGCCATCGACCTGGCCAGCAAAGCCGTAAATAGTGCCGGATTGCAAGGCTTCTACGGTGTTCTTTCCGATTACCGATTTTGGCTTTATTAGTTCAACTTTTCTAAGTTGTGCCGCTCTTGCGGCTAGTGCTTCAACTGAGATCTCGATTCCAGGCGCAAGTGCGCCACCAAGGAATTCACCCTTTGGTGAAACCACATCTAGATTTGTAGAAGTTCCGAAATCAACCACAATCGCAGCTCCATCTTTTCCATATAGATGATGTGCAGCGAGAGTATTTACGATTCGGTCAGCGCCAATCTCTTTTGGATTATCAACCAAGAGTGGAACGCCCGTTTTAACACCAGGTTCGATGATGGTGACTCGGATATCTTGAAAGTAAGAATTGACCATAGTGCGCGCTTCGCGAAGCACCGCAGGAACGGTTGAACAGATTGCTAGACCTGAGATTGTGTAACCGGTAATTAGTGACCGCCACTGTAACCAGATCTCATCAGCAGTATCGCGGGCATCGGTTTTAACTCGCCAACTATCTACTAATTCATCTTGGTGGAAGAGTCCAAGAACGGTATTTGTATTTCCGATATCAACAGTTAATAACATTAGAAGTCCAATCCGATATCCAAGATAGGTGCTGAGTGGGTTAAAGCTCCGACAGCAAGGTAATCAACGCCGGTCTGGGCATAAGCGCGGGCGTTCTCAAGGGTAAGCCCACCAGATGATTCCAATTTTGTTTTCGAGCTCTTCGCAATCTCGACAGCTTGTTTCGTACTCTCGAGATCCATATTGTCGAGCAAGATAATTTCAGTTTTTGTGGCGAGGGCTTCGCGAAGTTGTTCGAGATTATCCACTTCTACCTCAATCTCCATCCCGGGGAATTCTTTTCTCACTCGAGCAACAGCTTCTGTGATTGAACCAGCGGCCGCGATGTGGTTGTCCTTGATGATGGCGCCATCAGAGAGGTTCATCCGGTGATTGATTCCCCCGCCCATGCGGACCGCGAATTTCTCTATTTGGCGCATGCCGGGCGTTGTTTTTCGGGTATCCCGAATCTTGGCGCCTGTGCCTTCAATCGCATCTACCCAAATCTTGGTGAGGGTTGCGATTCCAGATAAATGGCTAATGAAGTTAAGGGCGATGCGCTCGCTGCGCAAGATATCTCTCGTGCTTCCTTCAACAACCAAAATGGTCTCACCAGCTTTTACAGAATCACCACATTCTTTTTCATAAGTTATCTTCGTAATTCCGACACGCTCAAAGACCAGTGCCGCGACACAATTTCCCGCCACGACGCCATCCTTACGGGCGCGCATGTAGGCGCGAGAGGTCTGGTTTGCATCAATCGTTGCAAGCGTGGTCTTGTCATCACCTTCCGGCATATCTTCAGCGAAGGCATGTGAGATTAGATTCGAGAGTTGATCAGTCTTTACGCCATAACTCTCTAACTTATTGATGCATGATGCTGAGGTCATCGAACACCTCCTCATAAGAGGTGCGCCAATTGCCAATCTCATCTAATCCCTGATGAATTCGCTTCTTCCAACTATCTGATATTTCAGCGAAATCTTCCCGCCAATGTGAACCTCGAGACTCAGTTCGCACTAAAGCAGAGCGAGCAATCGCGGTCGCTAGCAAGTAAAGATTAGTAGTCTCCCAGGCTTCGACATTTGCATAGATTGTTGTTGCATCTTTAAGGCGATCAAGAGTAGCGAGCGTCTCTTTCAATGACTTCTCGGAGCGAACTACTGCAGCGCCACGCGACATCGCTCGTTGTAATTCACCGCGGACCGATGGCGAGATAAGAATTTCAATTGGATCTGGTGAAATTGGATCTTCCCAAGTCTGTAGATTCTTAGCGATGTCTTCTGCGATCTGGGCTCCGAAGACAAGGCCTTCGAGAAGTGAGTTAGAGGCGAGGCGGTTGGCTCCATGAGCGCCGGTGCATGCAGTTTCACCGACGGCATATAGGCCTGGAACTGACGAATGGCCGTTTAAATCAGTGCGGATTCCACCTGAGGCGTAGTGGGAGGCAGGTGCAACCGGGATGAGATCTGTGGCCGGGTCGATACCTTGTTGTCTGCATGAAGTATGGATAGTTGGGAATCGATCTGCGAAGTCTTTGATTTCGCGCGCATCAAGCCAGACATGTTTAGCGCCGCTCTTTGCCATCTGTCGTGAAATTTCCTTAGCCACAACATCACGTGGTGCTAGATCGGCAAGTGGATGAACATCTTTCATAAATCGCTCGCCGCGATCGTTAACAAGGATTGCACCTTCACCACGGACTGCTTCACTAATTAGCGGTTGTTGGCCACGCGAGTTCTCACCCATGTAGAGAACGGTGGGATGGAATTGAATGAATTCAACATCTGCGACATCAGCTCCAGCGCGAAGTGCGAGCGCAACGCCATCACCGGTTGAGACCGAAGGATTTGTAGTTTGCGAATAAACCTGACCGAGTCCACCTGTCGCTAGCACAACTGCGCGCGCCATAATCTGGCCGACGCCATCGCGACTTCCTTCACCAATAACGTGAAGCGTTACGCCACAGACTCTTCCGCTTGCACTCTTGAGTGCATCGAGAACGAGAGCATGTTCGATAACTTCAATACCGGGATCTTCTGAAACCGCCGCTAAAAGTGCGCGCGATACTTCAGCGCCAGTTGCATCGCCACCTGCATGCAAGATGCGATTACGAAGGTGTCCACCTTCGCGAGTTAACGCAATCTCACCAGTCTCTGACTTATCAAATACCGCGCCACGGGCGATCAGCTTTCGCACCGCTTCTGGTCCTTCTGTCACCAATACTTTTACCGCCGGTAAATCACATAAACCTGCACCGGCAACCAAGGTGTCGCGTTGGTGATCTTCGGGTGAATCACCCGGGCCGAGCGCCGCAGCGATTCCACCTTGAGCCCACTTAGTTGAGCCTTCATCGACTTGGGCCTTAGTTATAAGCATTACCGAGAGGTTATGCGAGCGAATCTGTAGCGCTGTGGTTAGCCCAGCAACACCGGAGCCAATCACAACAACATCAGCCGATGCGCTCCAACCAGGAAGCGGCGCACGAAGTCTCATGCACGCACCAATCTTCGACTCATCGCTTGGTTATCAATCAACCGAACGCCATCTACCCAACCCGCAACTATTGCACGCGGTCTCGTGGTGTACTCATTTGCCAACTCAAAGGTTTCTTCATCAATAATCTCGGCATAGTCGAGTTCAAAACCAGCAGATGCATTAAGTACAGCTAACTCTGCTTTCATTTCTGATAGAGAATCTTTGGCTGCAGCCACATTGAGAGTTTTCGAAATAACCTCTGCTGTCTTAATACCAATCTCACTAAGTCGGACATTGCGAGAAGAAAGGGCTAGCCCTGATTGTTCGCGGATTGTGGGCGCATCGATGATTTCAATCTCGGGGTGAAGCTCGGCAGCCATCTTTCGAATCAGAAACAATTGTTGAAAATCCTTCTCGCCAAAAATCGCATACTTTGGTTTAACTAAATCAAACAATCTATTTACAACTGTAAGAACGCCATCAAAGTGTCCTGGTCGGCTCGCTCCTTCAAAGCGCGTACCAATCTCACCCGCACTTAACTTAACTTCATTCCCCGGATAAATGTCAGTCACATCAGGACGCCATAAAAGAGTTGCACCAGCTTCGCTAGCCAATAATTCGTCGCGCTCTGGGGTGTTTGGATACTTAGCTAGATCATCTTTATCTTCAAACTGGAGCGGATTAACAAAGACAGAAACGACTACTTCATCAGAATATTCACGCGCTATCTTGATGAGAGATTGGTGGCCAGCATGAAGCGCGCCCATAGTCGGCACGAATGCAGATGGGCGTGCCAGGTCGTTAATGACCCGCTCTACTCTCATTTAAAGCTCCAGTCCGCTTGGGGTACCAGGCCTGCGAAGTCTACTTTCTCAAGTTAAAGCGGCCAAAAGTTCGTTCACCGTACCTCTTCCGGGAAGGTGCGCCTCTGGATCAATCTCTAACCAGGGCTCCAAAACAAAGCGTCTTTCATGGGCTCTCGGGTGAGGCAGAGTTAACGCTTCACTCTCCATTAATAGACCACCTAAATCAATAATATCGATATCAATAATCCGTGCTGCATTTTGAAATGAACGGGTACGTCCAAGTTCATTCTCAAGATCTAGAAGAGCTTTCATTAAATCAAGTGGCTTGTGCTCGGTATCTCCAATTAGGACAGCATTGATGTAATTGGGCTGTGCATCTGGAACTCCAAATGGTTCGGTCTCGTAGAGTGAGGAAACTGCTATAACTTTCATTATCTCTCTAATCGCATCTACCGCGCTATTGACTTGAGAGCGGGGTTCACCAAGATTGGCGCCAAGTGCGATTACTGCTTTCATCGTTTCTTCTTGAGAGTTACCGAGACATCATCAAATGGAACTGAGATAGGCGCCTTTGGTTTATGGACGGTTACCTTTACCTCTTCAATTAAATCGAAGGAGTGCAAGATGCGTGTGACGATTCGGTCGGCAAGCGCCTCGATTAAATTCAAGGTTGGGCCTTTAATTACTTCAACTACTAATTTGGCAACTTCGTCGTAATTAACAGTTTCGCTCAAGTCATCTTCTTCGGCAGCTTTTTTCAGATCAAGTTCTAACTCAATATCTACGACAAAAGGTTGAAATGAGTTCTTCTCTTCTTCGAGGACTCCATGCTTGCCCTCTGCTTTAATGCCAGTAATTTTTATCTTCTCGCTCATATTTAGGAGTTTATCTCTTGCCTAGCGCGCTGATAGTTGCGATTACATCACGATGTGGCTTTACCGAATGAGTGCGCACGCCCCAAATACCCTGCTTTGCCATGGCTGCTGTAATTGCGAGGGTGGCCGCCTCTCGTTCATCAGGGTTTCTGCTGTTAATTAGCTCGCCCAGGAATCGTTTTCGTGAGGCCCCGATGAGGATTGGATAGCCCAATAGTGAGAGCCGATCAACGTTTTTTAGCAGCTCCCAGTTATGTTCAGTGCTCTTGGAAAAACCAATACCTGGATCAATGATTATCTGCTCTGGATCAACTCCGGCTTCAATCGCTGAATTAACGCGTTCTTCTAGCTCTTCTTTAACTTCCTTGACCACATCTTTATAGGTAGCTAGCTCCTGCATACTCTTTGAGTGGCCACGCCAATGCATAATCACATACTGCACCTCTGGATGCTTTGCAATTAGGGAGTACATCTCTTTATCCGCTAATCCCCCGGAGACATCATTTACATATTTAATGCCGAGTTTGATCGCCTTTGCAGCTATAGAACTTCTCGTAGTATCGATTGAGACTTCAGTTCCAAGTGGGATCACTTGCTCCAAAACTGGTAGCACCCGATTCCCTTCTTCACTCTCACTTACTCGCTCAGAACCCGGCTTTGTCGATTCGCCACCAATATCAATGATGTCAACGCCTTCGTCAATCATTTCTTGGGCACGTTTAACTGCATCTGCTGTAGTGAAATGTTTACCGCCATCAGCAAATGAATCTGGGGTGACGTTAAGGATGCCCATCACCAGAGTGCGCATCTTTATTTTCCAGTGAT
>Ga0208004_1000356_pt1 | contig 17939 bp, 16 predicted proteins | sample DEB08_DNA_6_FD_184522 | JGI IMG/M metagenome (GOLD analysis project Ga0208004, IMG submission 184522) | Aqueous microbial communities from the Delaware River and Bay under freshwater to marine salinity gradient to study organic matter... | ecosystem: Environmental > Aquatic > Marine > Coastal ...
AGCATCCGCAGGGTCTTCGGCCCTACAGGTGCGCGGAGATGTTGACATATTTGGCAACGGCTCCGACCGCAGCGTCACATACAACGTCGGCGTAGGAGACGACGGCATCACTGGCTGGTACAGAGCCAAGATTGCGTTTGTGCCGAGCGGTGCTGCAAACAACATTTCGCAGCACATCTCGTTTTGGAACAAAGACGGCGATAACGGCGGTTCCACCCTGACCGAGCGCATGAGGATTGCCAACGACGGCAAGATTTACGGCTACAGCGTCTATGCGACCACTGTAGGCGCCACCAACCGCGACCTCTTTATCGACAGCGGCGGTCTGATTGGCTACGTCTCGTCAATCCGTGCGAGCAAGACGAACATCGCCGCCATCGACGACGTGTCATGGCTGCGTGACCTCACTCCCGTGTCGTTCCACTACCGCAAGCGGAATGAGGACGGCACGTACAGCGACGAAGCAGATGGCACGCTGGACTACGGGCTGATTGCCGAAGACGTGGAGCCGGTCGCACCGGAAATGTGCTTCTACGATGTGGTGGACGGCGAGCCGCAACTGCGTGGCGTTCACTATTCAAAACTCATCACGCCGATGCTGCGGTACATCCAGCAACTTGAGCAACGCATCGCAGCACTAGAGGAGAGGAACAATGCCTGACATTCCCACGCTCTACACCGCGCCGTCGGCCACCGTCAGCATCAACGCCGTCTACGATCGCATCTGGCTCCGAGAGGTGGTCATCAGTGCCCCAGTCGTCGGCGGCGAGGCCGAAGCCCGCGTGATGCTCGCACGCTACCGCCTTACGGATGACGGCGTGGAGGAGGCACCCGCCGAGCCGCTGCGGCTGCACCTCCGTGACCTGCTCGCAGGAGCGGATGCCGACCCGGACCTCGCTAATGCGCTTGGGGCAATTATGGCCTATGTCGGCAAGGCTGGCGTAGCAGAAGGCGTAATAGCGCCACCGGAGGCGTGATGCCCTATCAGACATACTTCGACCTCGTCGAATCTCTCATAGTCAGCTCTTACGGCGGCGCACAGGACGCCGAGCAGAGAGACATTCGCACGGCCGTGCAGCGGGCGTACCAAGAGTTGGGCTGGATTAGGGACTGGGAGTGGCTGCATCAACTGGGTCGCATTGTCGTTCAGCCAAGCTGGTCCGGCACGGTCACCTACGTGGCCAGTACCCGCACCGTGACAAAAGTGACCGGCGACGCTTTCCCGGCGGATGCCGAATACTTCTTCATGCGCATCGGTACTGTCGTCTCCCGTGTCAAAACGCGCACCAGCTCCACTGTTCTGGTGCTGGACCCAGTCCTTAATTACCCCGAGGACTTTGCGGAGGCCACCACGGCCTCGCTCTACCGGACCATTTACCCACTGCCGTCCGATTTCCGCAATCTGGACACGCCCATCGATGAGGCGAGCTGGAGCGCTTTCAACTACATCCCGCAAGACGTTGCGATGAAGATGGAGCGTGTGTTCGATGTGCAGGGGCCGCAGGCATATTGGACGGTGATGCGGGACGAGAAGTCGAACGGCTGGGCCATCCGCGTCATCGGCTATCCGGCACGCATTGAAACCATCGATTTCACGTACCGACGCTCTCCTCGCACGCTTCGGTTTAGCGGCCATGAGTCGGCCGCCCGCGCAGGGACGATCACCGCCGCCGGCACTGCGGTCACCGGGTCCGGTACATCGTTCTCGTCAGCCATGGTCGGCAGCATCCTGCGGGTGGGGACATCCTCCGCTCACCCGGAGCCGCTGGGGGCGATGAACCCGTGGCAGGCCGAGGCGAAGATCACCGCCGTCACCAACGCCACTAGCCTGACGGTGGAGTCTGCGATCTCAGCTTCATCTGCCAAGTACGTGATCACGGACCCGGTTGACCTTTCGCCGGGCATGACCAATTGCCTGCACAGCGCCTGTGAGTATTGGCTTTCCAGGATACGCGGCACAAAGCCAGACCAAGCGTTTGGCTTGTACCAGCGTGACCTCCGGCTGGCGATGGAAAACGATTCGCTCTCACCCATAGCCGGCCACCGACGCCTCATCTGGGACATCTCCGGCTGGCGCACGCCGCTTCAGCCGGATGGTGTGGACGGAGGCTCGCCGTGATCGTAGTTGACAAGTGGCTGGGGCTGGTCACCAACGCCTCGCCGTATGGCCTTCAGCCAGGCACGGCGGTGACGCAGGTCAATCTCCAAGTCATCAGCCCTGGAGAGCTGACGGTGCGACCAGGCACCACGGCGCTGACGTTCACCTCGCACGCCGGCTCCACGGTTGGCATCTGGCGATCCTTTCGCTACCCGGGGCCGTCTGAGTCGATTGTGTACCAGTCCACGGATGGCGTGATCCGCATCGCTGAAGGGCCCGGCTGATGCAGATTGCCGCACGGACATCTGGTGGGCTGGTGCGCGTCACCGTGACTACGGGCGGCACGCAGTACACCTCGCCTCCCACGGTTGTGATTGCCGGGGCCAGCGCCGTGGCCCACCTAGACGGCAACCGGGTGCAGTCGGTGGTCATTACGAATGCCGGCACTGGGTTCACATCCAACCCAACCGTGTCATTCCAGGTTCCGTCGCAAGCAGTAACAATCTCGTCCGTGACGGCGGGAACACAATCTGCCACCGTCACCCTGAGCGCGGCCCTGAGCGCAACTACATGGCCACTGCTTTCGGTCGGCGGCGTGACGGTCGATGTGCAGAACTTTGTCAGCACAACGCAGTTGGTGGCTTCCACCACCGCTGTGACCACTGGGGCTGGCACGCTATTGGAGACTGGGTCTGGCGCCGCCGCCACGGCCTATGCGTACACAGGTCCGATGCGGCCGGCGTCGTTCTTCCGCGGGCGTTTCAATGACCTGTATGCCGTGGACGGCATGGGGCGTGGCATCCGCTATGTCGGACGCCCTCCCATTGCCACGGGCGAGTCGGAGTTGTTGGCCGAAGACGGCTCAGAGCTACAGACCGAGGCCGGCGACACGCTGCAAACGGAGTACGGCGCAAAGAAAGACGCCGTGCCGATCGGATTAAATAAGCCTGCCATGGGGCCGGTCATCACTGCGGCCACCACCAGCGGTGGGAAGTACGTATCCGCCATCCAGATCGTCCGCGGTGGTGCCGGCTACGCCGGGCTGCCGACCGTCACCATCACTGGCGGCACGCCCTCCAAGAGCGCCAAGGCGCGCGCGGTGGTGCGGAGTGGGCGAGTCGATCGAATATTTGTCACCGACCAAGGCGCTGGCTACCAAGACACGCCCACGGTGGAGATCACTGGTGGCGTGGGCACTGGCGCCACGTTTAACGTCGGCGTGGTTGGCGAGCTGGCAAGCCTCCAAGTGACTGCTGGCGGGACGGGCTACACCAGCAATGCCACCACTTCGCCTACGGTTGTGTTCCACAACACCAACGGACTCACGCTGGCGACGGCCCGCCTGACGGTCAACGAGCGAGGCCAAATCGACGGCGTATCGGTTCTGTCTGGCGGGACGGGCGCTACGGCCACGGGCGTCACTGCGTCTGTGACCGGCGGTGGAGGCACTGGGGCTGCTCTGGGCGTGCAGATGCGGTACGCCGTGTCGGCGCTCACGGTCGGCAACAGTGGCAGCGGGTACTACACGCCGCCCATCGTCACCGTTCAGCGGGCCGCTACGGACACAGAGTCTGGCGACGCCACAGCTAACGCATCGGTCAACGGGAGCGGCAACATCTCGTCCGCTACCGTGATCTCCGGCGGGCGGTATTCCGAGATTCCCACTGCCCTTGTGGTGGACTCCGGGGCCAGGGCGCAGGCGACGATCCGTGATCCGCTCCGCGGGCTGTACTACTGCGCCATCCGCTATTTCGACGACACGCCAGCAGAAGAGAACGGGCCCGTCTACAGCTCCATTTCCGAGCTGGTGGAGGTGGACTGCGGCGACGGTGCGGCGTCGCTCACTTGGAGCTTTGATCACTACTCCATCGATGACCGCGTGACCGGCATGGAGCTGTGGCGGTCCACGGCTGAGCAACGCACGCTGCTCTTCCGCGTGGGGATTATCAAACGATCAGACGCGGCGTGGGACAGCTCTTACACCGAGTCGATCAACGACATCGACATTAACGACACCACCCGGGACGGTTACGGGCTGATGCCTGTCACGCTGCCGAGCGGCCAGGTCAACGCCCGGCGATTCACCGTGCCGCCTGGCGAGTTCGCCGTTGGCGTGATGTTCCAGGACCGCGCTTGGTACGCGGTAGACACGCTGGGCCTGCGGCCCAACGCGCTCATGTACTCCGAGATCGATGAGCCTGAAAGCGTGCCAGAGGAGAACGAGCTGCTGGTTCAGGAGAACAGCGCCACGCCGGACAAGGTGGTGGCGCTCGTCCCGCTTGGCCCAGCCCTGCTGGTGGTGCAGAGGAGCCACATCTACAAGCTCATGTATGTGGCCCAGCCGATCATCGATGCCAGCATCACGCTGGTGTCATACCGCGGGGCACTGCATGAGCGTTGCTGGGCGGTCATGTCCGGCGTTGCGTTCTTGGCCGACAGCAACGGCATGTACGCCTTTGACGGCCAAAGCGAGGAGGCGATCTCGGCGCCGGTCGATGACTACTGGCGTGACGGGATTATCGACTTCACCAAGGCCGACAAGTTTCACGTATCGGCCGATTTCCTGGCGAAAGTTGTGCGGTTCCACTACTGCCGGTCTGCCGATTCGCAGCCTGTCCGCGCTCTGTGCTATTGCGTGGCTACCAAGGCGTGGTGGGAAGAGACATACCCAGTCGGCCGCACGGCATCTTCCGTGTCGCTCATCGGCAACCGTTGGGTGCAGGTCAACGCCACTGCCGGAGGAACACTGCTCAAAGAGAGCGGCCTGAGCGATAGCGGGACGAGCATCGACTACCAGTACCGATCCGGGCCAATGCCGCTGGATACCGGGCCCAGCCGGTCGGTGGGCGTTGTGTACAAGCCGACGCCGAGCCGCAGCGACTTAAACCTGTCATTGCACTACAACAACTCCTCGTCCCCGCGTGAGAACGCCATAAGCACCGACCGCGGGTCTGGCTTTGTTTCGTCGCAGGGCGGAACGGCGGCTGTGCTGGACATGTCGCAGACACGCTCTGCGTTGGGCGAGGCCAACGGGTTTGCCAGGGCCTATGTCGCAGGCCGGCGAGACGACCGCTCCGCTGGTGGCGATCGGCACATGGCGGTTGCCTTGGCGGGCACTCAGAGTTCGACGGCCGCCAACGACGGCATCGTCATCTACTCGCTCCAGGTGGAGGGCTCAGGCTAATGCTTACACAGCTCATGCCCGCATTGGTGCGGTCGCTGGGGAACACGCTTAATCAGAACGACCTGCGCTCGCTCATGCAGGTTCTCGGCAACTGCAATCAGCCGCTCCAGCACCGCGGCCCAGTGAATCTGGCTCCCACCATGCCGCAGTTTGGAGCCGGCGGTGGCATGTACAACGGCGACTATTGGAGTTGGAACGAGTACAACAACGTCATCAACCACGGCGATGAGAACGTCTTCAACGATTTCTCCTACACGGACAACAGGGACTTCAGCACCATTCGCCTTGGTGACATCAACACAACGAATGTCTTCAACGAAGGCAACCAGACGATCATCAATCTGATTAACAACCCTCCCGGTCAGCAGGGTGACCCTGGCGAGAAGGGTGACGCTGGCGACCCCGGCCGTGACGGGTTGGACGGCCGTGACGGGCGTGATGGGCTGAGCATTGTCGGACCTGCCGGCCCGCCTGGCCAAGACGGCGCTGACGGCCGGGACGGCTTGGATGGGCCTGCTGGCCCGCCGGGCGTCACCACTGTGGTGGTGATCGGTGACCCGGGCAACCAGCGGTCCAAAGAGATCAAATTCGTAAAGAGCCTGAACGTGGGCTATGGCCAGATTCGCTACTTAAAAGGCGGGACTGTCAACGTGTCCTGCGCCGAAGACGGTTCGATTTCGGCGTCGTTTGTGCCGGTTTTTGGTTTTGCCGACTACGTGGAGTTTGCTGATCCGGTCGCAGGCTCCGCCACCGTCCTGACGCCCTGAGCCCCGCAACCGGACATTAGTAGGTAGGAGACGCCAATGCCAGCAGCGATTCACCAAGGCGGGATTACCAATGCCTTCCCGGGCGGGCAGGTCACGCACTTTGCACCGCAGCAGCAGCAGTTCCCGGACCCACGCGGTGCGCTGTACCAGCTCCCGGGGCAGATGCTTCAATCCACCTCCCAGAATTACGGCTCCATGGCCGGCGGTCTGGCTGGCATTGGTCAGGCCATCGGCGGCATGACAGGCCAGCAGTCGCAGGCTTTGGCCGGGCTGGGCGGGGCCATGGCTCAGAACTATGGCGCCTACGGCAACACGCTTGGCAATCTCGCCTCTGCGGCGGCGAACGATAGCACTGGTTACTACAACTCGCTCGCCGCTGCGGCAGGGAGTAACCAGACCGGCCTGGCAAACATGTGGACCCAAGCACTGGCGTCGGCCGGCGGCATGGGCAACGCACTGGCCGCATCCATGGGCCAAGGCCAGGCGGGATATCAGCAGGCCCTCGCCGGCATGCAGGGCAGCAACCAGAGCGCCGTCAGTCAGTACGGCCAGCAGCGCCTGAATGCGTTGGCTCGCCTGGGTGCTGCGGATGCCGTGGGCAATATGCAGTTCGATTTCGGCGGCGGTGGTGGCGGTGGGAATACGTTCAGCGCCACTAGCCCAAGCGGCCCAGTGGCGAGCGGCAGCTACAGCATGGGCGGCGACGGGGGCGGTGGCATTGGAGGTGGCGGCACCGATCTCAGCGGCTACCGCAACGACATTATGGACGGCGGCATCCTGTCGCAGCTCGCATCCGCGGACACGGACGCCCGTGATCGGATGGATCGGCAGCAGGACCTGTATCGCCAAGACTACAGCAACATGTTTGGCCAGGGGCTGCTTGGCATGCTGGCGATGGGCCGTGAGGGGGCAGGCAACATGCGTCAGGGCATGACGGACTTCTACGGCAACGTGTCACAGAACCGCCCCAATTTTGGCAGTTATCTGGACCGAGCGACGCAGGGGTTCCGTGAGTCCGGCCGGGACATCCGTGACGTTGGCGACCGCATGAGCGGCGACTACGGCAGCGGCCTTGGCGCGCTTGCCGGACTGGCCGGGCAGATCGGCAGCGGCATGGACAACGCCAACCGCACAGGCATGGATGGAGTGATGCAACTGATGCGGCGCATGGAGCCGACCGCCATTGAGGCGGCGCAGCAGAACCGTCAGCTCCAGTCCCTGCGAGGTGGCTGGGCCTCCAGTGACATGGCCAGCTCGCCATATGCCGCTGCGTACTACAGCCGCCTGCCGGCCGTGCGAGCAGCGGAGCGACGCATCCCCATGATGAGGCGCGGATGAACGCTCAGTACCAGACAGGCATTCAAAACCGACCACCGCAGACCGCTGGGCTCCTCCAGCAGATGCAGGGCATGCAGTCGCCCTACCAGCAGTATGGACCAAACCACCAAGATGTGATGCAGGGCCTGATGGCGCGGCGGGGCGTGGACATGAGCCGCTACGCCCAGCAAATGCAGGACAGCTACGCCACGCAGCAACAGCAAGCCGAAATGCAGAACGCATTAGCGGGGCTTCAGCAGCTCTCGCAGGACCGACAGAACCAAACCGGCCTCCAGAACAGCCGACTTCAAGCGATGCTTGGTTTCCAGGGTGATCTGCTTGGGGGACTGCTGCGATGAACCAAGTCGCCCTTGGGCGTCAGTTTCCAACCGGGTACAGCGACCGCCAAATGGGCGGCGCGTTCAACAGCAAGATGGCTGACGCGCTTGCAATGGGTGACCCACGGTTCCAGGTGAAGCAGCTAGACCGCGCCGGTTTCAGCCGCGGTGCGGCACAGCGTAACCAAGCAGGCATCAACGCCGCACAGGCCATGGCAGATGGCATGGCCGCTGCTTACCAAGGTGCGATGGACGACCAGTCCTACAACGCCAACCTTCTCCTGCAAGGCCAGCAGGCACAGGAGCGCAACGCCCAAGCGTTGGCCGGACTCCAGCAGCAGGATTCCTACGCACAGCAAATGGCACAGCTCCAGCGGCAGCAGGCCGTGATGAACTTTGCAGGCAGTCTTCTTGGAGGGTTATTGAGCTAATGAGCCGCATAGACCTTGGTCTGGACGACCTCACCAACGCCGCGCTGAAGCGCCTTGTGCAGCAGTTGCTGTCTGCCAATGAGTCCGAGGAACGCAAGCTCTTGTCCAAGATTGGCAGCAAGAACGACTTGGCGGATTTGGACGAGGAGATGCACGGCAAGCCCAATACGCCGCAAGTCGAAGACGACGACATGCCGGACGACGACGAAGAGCTGCCAGAGGTTCCCAAGCCGAAAGGAAAGAAGTAATGGCCGGTAAATCCGAGGGCGTTTCCCGTTTCTTGGGCAGCCTCCAGTTCACGGAACAACTTGGCAAGAACATGCCCGCGCTCTCACGCGCGCGGCCTGACTTGGTGCGTGGCATTGAGGCCGGCGACCAAGAGGCCATGCTGGAGGCGTACCGCTGGATAGTCTCTCAGGGCGACCGCGTGACGAGCCCCAAGGGCATGCGATCGCTGCGCAAGGTGGACCCTGAGTCTGCTCGCCAAGTGGAGGCATGGCGAGCAGGCGACGAAGAGTACATCCCGGTGGGGGAGATGGCGGCCAAGCTGGATGCGCCGACCGAATCCGCACGCCAGCTAGAGCTGCCCATGCGCAGCCCCGAGGACGAAATCCGCGCGCTGATCCCGGCGACTCGCAGCGGTTCTGGTGTGCCTGTCGGCTCTCCATACGGCGGGCCGTCCACTGACATGATCCCCGCTCCGCTGCGCGGCCTTCCAGCACCCGGAGGCATGGTGCCATCGCAGCGTGCCATGACGCCAGCGCAAGGTGCAATTGCGGAGCAGTTTGACCGCGCACTGTCTACCGACGTTGATCTCCCAGGATTGCCCGGCCCGCGCCCGCGTTACCGCGTGTGGCAGGACCCTCCGCGTCGGTTGGAGGGGGAGGTGGACAACGGCCTTCCTCGCATCCGCGTCATTGATGCCGAGCCTCCGCGCCGGGGTTTCAATTGGAAGCCAGCCGCCGCAGCGGCGGCTGCTGGTGGCGGTCTGTATGTCGCCACGCAGCGTGATGATGACGAGCCTGCGCTGACCAGCACTGCCGGCACGGCTGACCTGAAGGCCGAGACATCTCCTCCACCGGCCGTCGCCACTGAGGAGGAACCTCCAGTCAGTGAGCCAGCCGCGCCCGTGAGGGATGCGCGTGAGCCCGCCGCGCCAGTGATGGGGCCGCGTGAGCGCGCCCATGCAATGATTAAGCAGCTCAACGACATGCGCCGCGCTGCGGGTGGAGAAGTTCCACAAGCGAAGGCCATGATGGCTGAGATCAATCGCCTGCTGGCAGAAAGCAATCGGCAGCGCAACGCTCCGGGGTTTGACCCGCAGCCTCGCACTGATCCGCACAACCAAGCCCTGCGCCTGACGCAGGAGCTGAACGACATGCGCCGACGCGCTGGCGGCGAGGTGCCGCAGGCCCAAGCGATGCTGCGAGAGATTGCGAGACTCAACGCCTTGGGTGACCAGATGGTGAACAACAGAACCGCTGGCCGGAGGGTTGGATGAACGAGTTTGACGACGTTTCTACCGAGCGACTCACTGCCATTGCGGACGGTACTATTCCCGCCGACCCGGGCGCGCGTCGCTACGCGCGGGCTGTGCTGTGGCAGCGTGGCATCGGCACCGATCCGTATGCGACCAGTGCAACGCCAGCCGTATCGCCGCCAAGCGTTGGCGACATCCCTGACCCACTAGACGCAGCAGCCACGCCAATCACGCCGGAGCCGATGGCTGGGGGTGCCCCTGAATTTGACAGCGGGATTCCACTGAAGACCGGCGCTGGCTTTGGTCGGCTGCCTGGGCGCACTCAGACAATCGACGGCGTTGAAGTCCCGGTCTACGAAAACGCTGCCGGCAGGCGTTATTACCGCCTTGGCGATATTACGGACGCGCAGGCAGCCGCGCGTGAGGCCGAGCGCGTGCGGATGCAGGAGGAGAGCAACGCCCGCCAAGAGCAGCAGTATGGCTACATGAGCGACAGCCCCACGCCCGAGCAACTCGCCAACCGCGTGCAGGCCCGCGCAGGCGCCCGCAGGCAGGCGGCCACCGGCGCCGCCACCCGTCAGCGCGTGGAGCGGCTCGCTGATCAGTTGGGTGTGCCATACAACGTAGCTTACGATGCCTACGAAAAGGCATTGGGTGAGATCAGCCCATCGGACAGTGATATGGCCGGCGCCGGAGGCGGCGCGTCAGTCGGCGCGCCAGTGCCGGGCCTTGGCCATGCCGCCGATGCCTTGGTCGGACCTGACGGCCTGCTGACCCCGCGTGGCATTGGCCATGTGATGGACGCGGCAACACGGGACCTCATGGCAAACAGCGGCGGCGTTGACCGCCGCGCCAAACAGAAGGCCGAGGCGAGAGACATCATCACGCGCCGCGCGCAGCTCCGCACCAACCCCATGGAATACTTGGGGCGTAAAGACCTGAACGATTGGCAGAGGATGGTAGCCGCCCGAGCGCTCGTCGGCTCTTCTGGTTTCACGCCAGTCGAAATGCAAGCCAAACAAAACGAGTTGCTCCAGCAGTTGGGCGAACGGTTCTTGCAGGGCGGCGGCGGCAGGCCGCTGGACCCGGCGCAGGCTGCGGCTATTGAAGCCCAGACACAGAGGCAGCAAAGCCAACTGCCGATTGAGGAGCAGGTTGCGTTGCATGTTAAAGATGATGCCGTACACCATTCCGAGATTAAGCATGCGGATGAGTATGTGGGCAGGATGTATTCCAGCGACTACGGTATATTGGGAACCTCGTCTGACTACACGCTGGCGGAACAGCAAGATACGATTAACTACCTTGTTGAAACGTATGGCTACACCCCCGCTAAGGCGCAACGCATTGTCGATGAGATTGTGCGCCGCCGGCAATCGCAGTCTTGGGGGCGCATCTCCACCCGAGGCGCTCCGGCCGTTTCCAATCCGACAGGTGGGGCGATTTAGTGCATGGCACGCTCACCGCTCTATGACTACTACGATCCCTATGGCGATCTAGCGCAACAAGCCCAACTGGGCATGCTGCCGGCCGAAGAGGACGAAGTAGATGAGTACGGCATGCCGGTCGCCAGACGGCAGCCGCGGCTGAGCGATCTCATGCCGGAGGAGCAGCGCAGCTCCCTGTTGCGCAATCTGGCCGAGACTGGCATGTCCGGCCTTCAGCTCGCCGGCACCATTCTGGATACGCCCGGCGCTATCGTCCGCGGCATCTTGGCGGGGCGACCGTTTAGTGCGTTCTCTGACGAGCGAGTGTCAGGCCGTGACCTCCTGCGTCAGTACGGGCTAGTGGGCGAAGAAGACAACTACGTTAACTTTGGGGCCGGGCTGGCGGCCGAGGTCCTCACCGATCCACTCACATTCCTCAATCCATTCGCCATTCTTGGACGCGGTGCGCTCACGCGCGGAGTCGGCGTGCCGTTGCGCAAGGCCGGGCTACTCCGTGACCCTGGGCTAGACGCCGCGCGTGGGTTCGGCCAAGCGGTGACGCGCGCCGTAGACACCATTGGATTGCCCGGCGAAACGGTGGCTCGCCTGCCGGGCCCAACCACAGCTCCGCGCGCCCCGTCCGGCGTGCGTGAGTATCTGCGCAACCTCACGCCGGAGCGGGCGTTTGCTGAAGCCGCTCAATGGATGACACCGGACGAGCTGCGGGACGCCCGTGCATTGTTTGAGGCGGCCGGCGGTCGCATGGACGACACTGGCGGCGCTGCTGCGTTGATGTCGTTTAAGGTGCCTGGCACATCCATTCAGTATGACATCACGGGCGGCGCCCTTGGTGACGCACTGGCCCGCGGCTTCGACCAGGCGGGCGAGTGGAGCAAGCGCGCTCCCGTCTTGGGGCCGCTGACGCGCGGGGCGGCGGCAGCGTTCGACAGCAGCGTTGGCTACACGCTGGACCCGGATGTGCAGATGGCGCACCGACGCGCTTTTGCGCAGGCTCGCCGCAACGAAGAGCGTATACGGCGGGAGTTTGGAAGGCTGGAGCGTGACGCACTGGGTGTGCAGATGCCCGAGACGATCACGCTGGACGGCGAACAGATTCCACTGCCAGAGCAGTTCCGCGGCGGCTTCGCATCGCAGGACTTCCAAAACGCACTGGCCGATTGGCTAGAGAGTCCCGGCCTGCGTGCGCGTGATGGCGCGCTCAGCATCCCCGGCTCGCCGTCGATGGCCAAGACTAGCGGCGACGCGGTGGCGGATTACCTGTTGGAGAACATCCCGGAGTTCCGCGCCGTCCGTGAGGCGTTTGCCTCACTGCCAGAGGAGGCTCGCCAAGCAGCCAGCCGCCGTGGCTTGCGTCTCCCGGAATGGGTGAGCCGCGCAGCAGACACGCAGTTCTTCCCACGGCAGACGCTGTGGTTCGGCCAAGAGGACCTTCTGCCTGAGCAGATCGCAAGAACGCCCAGCGCCTACACCCGCGGCGAGCGACTCTTCGGCGTCACCGACAACTTGGGCCGCAGCCGTGAGATGTACACGGACATCCCCGGCGGTCGCCGCACGTTCCGCGCCATGACCGGAGGGCCGACAGCGCGGCAGCTCCAAGACGACCTGCTCCGAGCGAACAACGACGAGGTGCCGGGCATCATCGATGCTTGGTTCGACGCTAACGACATTGAGCGGCCGTACACGCGCATTGCCAGAAACGCCCAAGGCGTGACCACCGAAGAGGGGCTGCGGCAGGCCAACAACCTGAAGGTGCAGTTGGCGGATTTCATCCGCGGCTTAGACCGGAAGTACGCCGAGCGCGGAGTCGGCGTGTTCGATACGCCAGTCTTCACCGATGCGCTCCGCTACTCCACGGGCCAAGGCCGAGTCGCCGCGTTTGCAGACGAGCTGATCACGGAGCTGGGGCGTGCAGCACAGGACATCCGCGCTCCGTTGGTCGAAGGCGGGACGGCCGTACCTCTGGCACGCGCAGCCGAGGACCTTGGGTTTGACGCCAATCTGTTTGCCGAGCGGTGGCGCCGCAGCGGGCGTGGTGACATCGCCCAGTTCAGCATCGACAAGCGCACGCTGGCGGCGCTCAAGGCGCTGAACCAGACAACGCGCCTTGGCCTGCCAGAGAGCGGCGCCCTGCGTGGACTGGACGCCTTCACCAAGCTGTTTAAGACCACCGCATTGGCGTGGCCGTCGTTCCATACGCGGAACCTCTACAGCAATGCAGTCGCCATGCTGGCCGGCGAGTCCAGCCCGCGCGCCATGCGGCAGGCGTACCAGGCGACGCGCGGCAACTTGGGGCCGATGGCCGAGTTCTTGGCCGACGCACCGATCTACAGCACGCTCACTCCGGAAGAGCGCATAGCGCGGTTTGGCGAGGACGCCGCGGCGGCCGGCGTCGGCATGGGGAACGTGTTTGACGATTTGACGGCGGTCCCCGAGCAGCGGTTCGCCAGACTGACGCCGGGCATGAGCCCGGAGAACGACATCGCCGCTGCGGCCCGCGGCCTGCTGCCACAAGCCGGTCGCACTTGGCGACAGTATTTCCGTGACCTAGGCACCATCCGCGGCGTCGGCCTCAACCGCCCGGCCACCGAGACTCGCAACCCACTGCTGCGGCTCAATGAGGCAGTGGGCAATACGGTGGAGGACACCACGCGGTTGTCGATGTTTGCCGACCTCCTGCGCCAAGGCTACTCAGCAACGCAGGCTGGCGACATGGTGCGGCGCGCTCTCATCGACTACTCGCCCAATGCCTACAGCGCCGTGGAGCGAGACTTCCTGAAGCGGGCCGTGCCGTTCTACTCGTTCCAAAAGGGCATGTTCCCGTCGATTGCCGAGAACCTGCTGTACCGGCCCGGTGGAGTGCAGGGGCAATCGGTGCGAGTGGTGAGCCGCGCATCGGAGCCCACCGAAGAGAACTTTGTCCCGGAGCGATTCCGACGCTCGTCCGCTATACCGCTGCCATTCTCTCCGCGTGAAGGCGTGCAGCGATACCTCACGCGCTTGGACCTTCCGTGGGAGGGCCCGTTCAACCTGGTGACCCCGGGCGTCGGCGGAAGTGCCTACGCCGCATTTGGCGACACGCTCCAAGAAACGGCGAGCAATCTGCTTGGGCAGACCAACCCGCTCCTTAAAGCGCCGCTTGAGTACGTGACCGATCGCCAGCTCTACAGCGGTGCCAGGCTCAGCGATGCCTACAGCGTCTTGGAAAACCAAGGCGTGCCCGGCGGGCGGGAGTTGGAACAGTTCATTATGAACTTCGTTCCGTTCGGCAGCCGTGGCCTAGGCTTGTACAGACAGTTGGTAGATGACCGCTTAACGGCGCCGGATCGCTTGGCCAAGGCGGGCATCAACGTGTTCAGCGGGTTCGGGCTGACCGACATCGACAGCGATGCAGCGCGTGAGCGGGCAGCTCGCAACATGCTCCAGCAGATGCTGGCCGACACGCCGGGCGTGCGGACATATGAAAACCTGACACTAGACGACGCCGCGCTAGAGCGGCTGAGCCCAGCGCAGCGTGACATCTACCTGCTCTACCGCATAGTCCAGAGCGAGGGCGCGCGCCGGGCGCGGCAGCGTGACCGTCAGCAGGAAGCCTTGGCGGTGCTAGCCCGATAGCACTGGCGGCACCCGCGGCTGGTCTGGCCGGATTTCTGCGAGCAAAAGCCGGTCAACATAGTAGGCTTTCATGCCTGGGCTCCTGTGGCCCAAGTGTCCACTGGCATCGAATCCAGCCGCTTCGCAGTAGGTCGCCCCGCTGCGCCTGAGCCATTTCGTCGATCCCTCCAGTCCTGCGCGCTTGACGATTTTTCTCATCACCCGTAAGACTTGCACCGCAGAAATGAGGCCGCCGAAAACGCAGGGCCCAATTCGGGGCAGTTGCCGGATCGCAGCCAGGCACGCAGCATCCAGCAACACCACATGCGGATAGCCGGTTTTGTCCTGCCGAATGGCAGCCTTCGATCCACGGATGGCATCATGGCGAAGCGACAGCAGGTCGGAGCGACGCAGTCCGGTGCTGTAGGCCGTGAGTATCCACGCCGGCATCAGCGTGGCATACGCGCAGTGGCGCGTGCCGCCGGGGAGTTGCGCGGCTATCGCCAGCAGCGAACGAATGTCCGCGTGGCTCCAAGCGCGCGGGTTCGGGGGCGGCACCTTGACACGCCGCAACGGCCGGAGTACTGTTCGCTTGTTCAGCAGCCGCTCTTGGGCTGCGAATCGGAACAGGCAGGCCAGCATCCGCCGATGCCGAGCCACCGTGGAGGCAGACAGATGGTCCAGGGCGCTGGTCAGGTAGTCATCGATCCTGTCCGCGGACAGTTGGCTGACATCCCAATTGATGCGCTTGGTCATGATGTGGTACTGGCGGGCGTAGGCGGGGCTGCCGCCGACCCTGTTGACGTATCTGGTTGCGAGTTCCGTGAGATTCATGGCACACACCCCTCTGAGGCCGTGCCAGCCGTGGGGGGGTTTTACCCAGCCCGCGCCCGTAGCTCAATTGGATACGGCACTGATCGCCTCTACGCGATCCTACGCGCCGCCTACATCGCAGCGTTAATCGCAGCGATTAGTGCGAAAAAGACAGGGATGATCTGCGTCCTCCTTTGCTTGGGGGAGCTGCCGGTTTTCATCCGCTGGGTCATGGACGGCCGCCGCCTGCGGCGAGCCTCACGGAGGGGATGAGGGAGCGACTTGCCCCACGGACGGGGCTTTCTTTTTTGGAGGTGTACGTATGGATATGTCCAAGCTGCCGCTCAAAGTCCGCGGCATGCCGAATGCCGAGTACCACGGTATGCGTGAGTTCCTGAGCCGGTCCTATCTGACCGCGGTGGCGGAGGGTGGCGGCGAGGTCCAGCAGTTCTTGGACCAGGGCCACAGCCTGTTCAGTGGGAACAGCTCCACCCGCAAGGGGTCGGAGTGGGACACGCTTGTCCAAGGCTTGTGCGAGGGCAAGACGCTTGCGGAGCAGTTGCGTGTTCCGCCTGCGGATGTGCTTGGTGCCAACGGTGCGCGGACCACCAAGGCATACAAGGAATGGGAGGCGCAGCAGACCGACTGCGTGGTGTGCAGCGCGGAGCAGGCGTGGCAGTACGGCAAGATGCTGGACTCGCTCATGGCCAACGACTCCGCTCGTCGTCTGATCGAACGGACGACCGAGACTCAGGTCAGTGTGTTTTTTGAACTGGACGGTCACCCCGTGAAGGTGCGTCCTGACGGCTGCACCGAAGACCTCTGGTGGGACCTGAAGACCACCAGCAGCAAGTGGTCACAGATCGCACGCTCTATCGGCGACTACGGCTATGGCGAGCAAGCCTGGCTGTACACGCAGGGGGCGATGGCCATTGGCTACGAAGGCTTCCGCATGCCGTTCGTTTTTTGCCAGACGGTGGCACCGTTCGGCTGCATCGTCCGCACGCTCCCGGATGACTTCGTTGGCGAGTGCGGCGAGCGAATGCTTTCGACGATGGAGCTGGTGAGGCTACGGCGTGAGACGGGGGAGTACTTGCCGTTGGATCACGGCGAGACGAGGGAGCTGGAGATTCCGACATGGGTTCGCAACAAAGCGGAGGTGTTCTGATGAGCGAGATGATTGAGGCCCTGGCGAAGGCCAAGGGCAGTTTCAAAAACCCGAAGCAGTCTGGCGTCAACACGTTCTTTAAGAGTCAGAGCCATCCGCGCGGCATGCCGTATTCGACGGCGGCGGACATTGACGAGGCGATCTCTGCGGCACTGACGGCCAATGGGTTCGCACCTGTCACGGTTCATCCGCGTTGTGTTGACGGCGTGTGGTGTGCCGAAGGTGTGCTGCGGCACAAGAGCGGCGAGCAGATACAGGCAGAGGTTCCTCTGTTTCTGTCCAAGGCAGACATGCAGGGCTTTAAGAGTGCGCTGACCTATGCCCATCGCATGCTCTTGATCTGCCTCACCGGAGCGCTCAGCGGCTGCGACGACGACGACGCCAACACTGTGGCTGGCAACCAGCAGCAGCCCGCGGCGAAAAACCCGCGCGCTGTTCTGGAGGCGGCGACAGTTGAGAACGACCTGCGCAAGGCGCTGAGCGACGGCAACGAGGAGCTGGCACAGAAGCTCTTGGCCAAGTTCCGCCTCTACGCCGCGCGTGGCGAGATCGACCGGGACCTGCTGCAACGTGCAGAGAGGGCGTATGAGAAGGCTTTTGCCGAGGAGGTGACGAGTGTCTGATCTGAATGTTTATTCCTGCACGGCTCGCTTGGGGACCGATGCGGAAATCAAAGACATCAACGGTAAGACCAAGGCGCGCTACCGCGTGGCCGTTGGCGGAAGGAAGGATCAGACGACATGGCTGACCTGCGAGCAGTGGGAGCCGCACCCTGTGATTCTGTCGTTACTGGTGAAGGGTGCGCGTGTTGCCCTGTCCGGTCGATTGGAAGAGCAGCAGTGGACGGGCAAGGACGGCGCTGCCAAGAGCGCCATGGTGTTTGTGGTGAGCAACGTGACGCTGCTCACACCGAAGGCCGCTGCGGAGGAGAGGCCGCAAACGGTGATCCAAGGGGCGCCACGGCGCCCCAAGTGGGAGAGTGACGACGCGGACACCCCTTTCTGATCGCCCCCGGGTGCGGCGCGGCGGCAACGCCTCCCCTGCCGTCTGCGCCCCCGGGGGTTTCAGAAGTCACGGAGGACGATGAGATGTCGATCAATAGCTGGATGCCGCTGTATACGCGGGACATTTTAGCGGGCTGTGCGGACATGTCGGCAACCCAGTTTGGGGCTTACTGCCGCATGCTCTTCTATGCTTGGCATTCTGACGGCCTGCCAAACGATATGGAGGCATGCTGTCGCATAGCCGGCGGCCTGTCCCCTGCCGACTGGCAGGTTGTCAGGCGTCGGCTGGTGGTCCTAGAC
>Ga0208004_1000371_pt1 | contig 17601 bp, 17 predicted proteins | sample DEB08_DNA_6_FD_184522 | JGI IMG/M metagenome (GOLD analysis project Ga0208004, IMG submission 184522) | Aqueous microbial communities from the Delaware River and Bay under freshwater to marine salinity gradient to study organic matter... | ecosystem: Environmental > Aquatic > Marine > Coastal ...
GTCGCTCGCTGCGTCGCCGGCGTCATTCCAGCCTTCGAAGGCCGCGACGAGTACCGGATCGACGAGTTCGGGCAGGGCCTCGAACTCGATCATGCGAACCCCCTTCGCGGGCCGGTGCATGGGCCGACAGGGTCGGCCCGGTCAAGGACCTCAGCCTATGCCAGGTAGATCGGGAAACGGGCCGTGACGCTAGCCTGCCCTCACCATGTCAGACGAGCCCCGCCCTCCCGCCGCGGTGCTGTTCGATCTGGACGGAACGCTGATCGACTCCGAGGGGCTGTGGCTCATTGCGGAGCGGCAGGTGATGGCGGGCCTTGGCGCGACGTGGACCCCGTCCGATCAGCAGCACTGCCTCGGCGGACCCCTGGAGCGCGTGAGCGCCTACATGATCGCGAAGGCTGGCGTGCCCATCTCCGTGTCGGAGGTGGGGGACCAGTTGATGACCGCCATGGAGGCACTCCTGCGGACGGGGCCTATCCAATGGCGTCCCGGGGCTGCGGAACTGGTGCGCTCGTGCCAGGCCGCGGGCATCCCGACCGGGCTTGTCTCAGCGACATATCGACAGTTGCTGCACGCCGTCTCCGATGCCGTGGCCGAACAGACGGGCGGTCGCGGATTCGATATGAGCGTTGCCGGTGACGAGGTGACCGACGGCAAGCCGCACCCCGAGCCGTACCTCACCGCGGCGACAAGGCTCGGGGTCGACATTCGACGCTGTGTGGTGATCGAGGACTCGCCCACGGGTGTCACAGCCGGTCACGCCAGCGGTGCGCTGGTGGTCGCTGTCCCGCACATGGTTCCGATCGAGCCCGCACCTCGGCTCGTGGTCCTCGACACCCTTGTGGGCGTGACGCCCCGTGACCTCGCCATGTGGCTTGCGGCCGCTGAACGCTAGCCTGCGCGAGTGGAAGACACTCGTCGAGACCGGGCTTTGTTGGCGTCGGGTGACATCGTTCAATTGACGGACCCCAAAGGGAGACACCACACGCTGAACCTCGAGCCCGGCCGTACCTTTCACACGCATCGTGGGGGGATCGCCCACGATGACCTGATCGGACAGCCCGAAGGCTGCGTCGTCACCTCCACCGGTGGAACGACCTACGTCGTCCTTCGGTCGCACCTCGAGGACTTCGTCCTGGCCATGCCGCGCGGTGCCGCCGTGATCTATCCCAAGGATGCTGCGCGGATCGTCATGGCGACGGGGCTGCGCCCCGGCGGAAGAGTGTTGGAAGCCGGGGCCGGCTCAGGAGCACTCACATGCTCGTTGCTGTCCGCCGTCGGAGATCAGGGCCTCGTGGTGTCCTGCGAGTTGCGGCCGGATTTCGCCGAGGTGGCTCGGCGCAATGTGGAGCGGTGGTTCGTGGGGGCTCCGGACAACTGGAAACTCCTGGTCGGTGACGTCTCGGATCAGGCCTGGCAGCAGTGGGCGCCCTTCGACGCTCTTGTCCTCGACATGCTCGATCCCTGGAATCACCTGGCCACGGCGCACGCCGCGGTGCGGCCCGGTGGCACACTCGTCTGCTACGTCGCGACCACTACGCAGCTCAGCCAGACCGCCGAGGCTCTACGCGAGTCGCAAGCGTGGACCGAGCCGCGGGCCGAGGAGTCCCTGGTGCGCACCTGGCACCTTGAGGGCCTGGCAGTCCGTCCTGATCATCGGATGATTGCCCATACCGGGTTCCTTCTGATGACGCGCCGACTGGCGGACGGCACCACGGCTCCGCTGCGACGGCGCCGCCCTGCCAAGGGGGCCTACCCGATCCCGGAGGGCGACACCTCCGCGTGACCCGAGCGTTCTGACCCGTCCGCGGGTATGGTCGAAGGACCGTTCGACAAGGAGGCGATGTATGCCCACGAATGATCGCGGTACGGCCGAGGAGCGTCTGCGCGTCATCGAGGCCGAACTCGCCGCGGCCCAGGCACATAACGGGCGCCTCGTGGCCACGCTCCGTGACGCACGCGAGCAAATCGTCACGCTCAAGGCCGAGGTTGATCGCCTCGCGGAGCCGCCAGGCACCTACGGGGTGTTCCTCGCGCAGGCCGAGGACGGAGCTATCGACGTCGCGGTCTCCGGGCGCAAGATGCGGTTGGTGGCCAGTCCCGATGTCGACAAAGACGCGCTGGTTCCCGGCCAGGAGCTCATGCTGAATGAGGCTATGAACGTCGTGGGTGTACGCGAGTTCGAGCGCCTTGGTGAGTTGGTGATGTTCAAGGAGTTGCTCGCCGGCGGAGATCGGGCCCTCGTGATTGGACGGGCCGATGAGGAGCGAGTCGTTGCGCTTGCTGAGCCACTGCGGCAACGGAGCCTGCGTGCCGGGGACTCGCTTCTCCTCGAGTCGCGCAGCAACTATGTCTACGAGGTCATCCCGAAGTCCGAGGTCGAGGAACTGGTCTTGGAAGAGGTTCCCGACGTGGACTATGAGGACATCGGTGGCCTTGGTGGTCAAATCGATCAGATTCAGGACGCGGTCGAGTTGCCCTTCCTCCACCCCGATCTCTACCTCGAACATCGGCTCGCGCCGCCCAAGGGCATCCTGCTGTACGGCCCACCCGGGTGCGGCAAGACGCTCATTGCCAAGGCGGTTGCGCACTCTCTGGCAAAGAAGGTGGCCGAGCGCACTGGGCGTGAGGAGGGCCGGTCCTTCTTCTTGAACATCAAGGGCCCGGAGTTGCTGAACAAGTACGTGGGGGAGACCGAGCGACACATTCGCCTGGTCTTCCAGCGGGCACGCGAGAAGGCATCCGAGGGCATGCCGGTCATCGTCTTCTTCGACGAGATGGACTCGCTCTTCCGGACCCGTGGTTCGGGTGTGTCCAGCGATGTGGAGAACACCATCGTCCCCCAGCTTCTGAGCGAAATCGACGGCGTCGAAAGCCTGGAGAACGTCATTGTGATCGGGGCTTCGAATCGAGAGGACATGATCGACCCGGCGATCCTTCGTCCCGGCCGACTCGACGTCAAGATCAAGATCGAGCGGCCGGATGCCGAAGCGGCGCGGGACATCCTGAGCAAGTACCTCACCCCGGACCTGCCCCTGCATCCGGACGATCTTGCGGAGAACGCCGACAGCCCGGAGGAGACCTGCGCCGCCATGATCCAGCGGGCCGTAGAGCGCATGTACTCCGAGGACGAGGAGAACCGTTTCCTTGAAGTGACCTACGCCAACGGCGACAAGGAGGTCCTGTACTTCAAGGACTTCAACTCGGGTGCCATGTTGGAGAATGTGGTCGCCCGCGCGAAGAAGAGCGCGATCAAGGAGTTCCTGGAGACCGGGCAGAAGGGCATCAGGGTCCAGCACCTGCTGAGCGCCTGCGTGGACGAGTTCCGTGAAAACGAGGACCTGCCCAACACGACGAACCCCGATGACTGGGCGCGCATTTCTGGCAAGAAGGGCGAGCGCATCGTCTTCATCCGCACCCTCGTTCAGGGCAAGAAGGGCACGGAGGCCGGACGCGTCATCGACACGGTGGCGAATACCGGCCAGTACCTGTGACCGGCGGTGCTGCATGAGCGTTCGCCGCATCATGGGGATCGAGACGGAGTACGGGATCTCAGTTCCGGGCCATCCCCACGTGAACTCGATGATGACGTCTTCGCAGGTGGTGACGGCGTACGACGGACCAGCGGTGGGCGATCGGCGATCGGCGATGCGGTGGGACTTCGATGACGAGTTCCCCTTGCGGGACGCGCGTGGCTACGACATGTCGCGGGCAGAGGCTGACCCGACCCAACTCACCGATGAGGAGATTGGTCTCGCCAATCTCATTCTCACGAACGGGGCGCGTCTCTACGTCGACCATGCACACCCGGAGTACTCGAGTCCGGAGGTCACCAATCCCCGCGATGCTGTGCTGTGGGATCGGGCGGGCATGGAGATCATGGCCGATGCTGCCGTGGCGGCGAGCCGCACGGGTCCCTTCGCAATCCAGCTCTACAAGAACAACACGGACAACAAGGGCGCGTCGTACGGCTGCCACGAGAACTACCTGATGAGACGTGCCACGCCGTTCCCCGACATCGTGCGCGACCTCACGCCGTTCTTCGTGACGCGTCAGGTGTTCACCGGAGCGGGCCGGGTGGGGCTCGGCCAAGACGGCCGCACGGCCGGATTCCAGATTTCGCAGCGTGCGGACTTCTTCGAGGTCGAGGTGGGACTCGAGACGACACTCAAGCGCCCCATCATCAACACCCGGGACGAGCCGCACGCCGACCCGGAGCGCTATCGACGACTACACGTCATCGTGGGCGATGCCAACATGTGCGAAGCCGCCACCTACCTGAAGATCGGGACTACGGCGCTCGTCCTTGCGGTCATCGAAGAGGGGAAGTTGGGGGAGGACCTCAGCCTGATCGATCCCGTCCGCGAGATGCATCTGGTCAGCCACGATCCCTCCCTCACCCACGTGCTTGCGCTCCGGGATGGTCGACGACTGACGGCCATTGATGTTCAGCGTCGCTATCTCGATGCCGCCACGCAGCTGGTGTCACGATCGCACGGTGATGATCCGATGACCCGGGACATCCTTGAACGGTGGGCGCGGGTGCTCGATGACCTCGAGCGCGACCCGCGTCTGGCGGCGGACCGCATCGACTGGGTCGCCAAACTCGCGCTCATGGACGGCTACCGACGCCGGGACGGTCTCGATTGGTCCTCGCCCCGTCTGGAACTGGTGGACCTGCAGTACGCCGACATCCGTCCCGATCGCGGGTTGGCGCTCAAACTGGAAGCAGCCGGGCGGCTGGAGCGCCTCACCACCCCCGACGAGGTCCGCCGGGCGCGGGAGCGAGCACCGGAGGACACGCGGGCCTATTTCCGCGGTGAGTGCCTGCGCCGCTATGGCGATGCCGTGGCGGCGGCCTCTTGGGATTCGGTCATCTTCGATGTCGATGGCTTTGATGCGCTTCAGAGGATCCCCACCCTCGAGCCCGCCCGAGGTACGCGGGAGCACGTGGAGCACCTGCTCGACGGCGCCACCTCGGCGGACGAGTTGTTGACTGCTCTGCGGAACGCCTGAATTCGGCTCCATCCCGGTAGGCCAGGAACGCGCGAGCAGGGCCGTCGCGGTTTAGGGTGAGCTCATGAGCACTCAGGGCGAACAGCGGCGCGTCGAGCGAACGCGGACCGATGAGGTTGACGAGGTCGACCTGCCGGCACGTGCCCCGGCCGATCTCGACGCCGAGGTGGACTCCATCCTCGACGAGATCGATGAGGTCCTCGAAGAGAATGCGGAGGAGTTTGTGAAATCCTTCGTCCAAAAGGGTGGCCAGTGACCTCGGACCCCATGCCCGGCCGGTTTGCCGCCGCGTACCTGGCCCCAGGGACTGCGTCGTTCGCGGACTTCCTCACGTCCACCGGCTACCACGGCGCGGTCTCCGCCTCGGTTGGCGATCTGTCCCACTCGGTCCCGCACGGGACGACCATCGTCGCCTTCACCTACCGAGACGGCGTGATCATGGCCGGCGATCGGCGCGCCACGATGGGCAACCTCATCGCTCAACGCGATATCGAGAAGGTCTTCCCGGCCGACGAGCACTCGGTGATCGGCATCGCGGGGGCCGCGGGACTCGCGGTGGAACTCGTCCGCCTGTTCCAGGTGGAACTCGAGCACTACGAGAAGATCGAGGGCGTGCCGCTCTCGCTGGATGGCAAGGCGAACCGCCTGGCCACCCTCCTGCGCAGCAACCTCGGATTCGCCATGCAGGGTCTGGCGGTGGTCCCGCTCTTCGGCGGCTATGACCTTCACCGAGCCCGTGGCCGGATCTTCTCCTACGACGTGACCGGCGGCCGCTACGAGGAACACGAGCACTTCGCCGTGGGCTCCGGCTCGGTCTTCGCCCGGGGATCGCTCAAGAAGCTCTACCGACCGCAGCTGTCGGAGACCGATGCGATCACCGCGGCAATTGAAGCCCTGTACGACGCCGCCGACGATGACTCGGCAACGGGCGGCCCGGATATGAATCGTCGTATCTTCCCCGTGGTGGCGCTGGCCACCGCCGATGGTGTGACGATTATCGACACGGATCGCATGGGCAATGCTGTGGACGAGGTCGTCGCGGCGCGTCGCACCCGGCCGGATGGGCCAGCAGCCAACCTCTCCGGGGGTGCTCCATGAGTGTGCCGTTCTATGTGTCACCCGAGCAGATCATCAAAGATAAGGCGGACTTCGCGCGCAAAGGCATCAGCCGAGGTCGCAGTGTCGTGGTTCTCCAGTATGCGGACGGGGTCATATTCGTCGCCGAAAACCCGTCCCGGGCGCTGCACAAGATTTCCGAGATCTACGACCGCATTGGGTTCGCAGCGGTCGGCAAGTACAACGAGTTCGAAAACCTGCGCGTTGCGGGCGTACGCCTCGCCGATATGCGTGGGTATGCCTATGACCGCCTCGACGTCACCGGCAGAAGCCTGGCCAACGCCTACGCACAAACCCTCGGCACCATCTTCACGGAAGCGGCCAAACCGTATGAGGTCGAGATTGTCGTCGCTGAGGTGGGGGGCACGGCCGACGACGATCAGATCTATCGCCTCACCTTCGACGGATCCGTGGCTGACGAACACTCCTACCTGGCGATGGGTGGACAGACCGACGCCATCCTCGAGGTGCTCGAGGCTCAGTGGCGCGAAGGACTCGAGCTCGCCGAAGGCGTGCGCGTGGGTGTTGCCGCCCTCAGCGCTGGGGCCGACCGGGCCCTCGATGCGGCAGATCTCGAAGCAGCCGTCCTGGACCGAACCCGACCTCGCCGGGCCTTCCGCCGCCTCGGACCAGCCGACCTCACCGAGATTCTCGTGGCGTCCAGTGCCTCGCCACCGGGGGACTGACATGGATCGGCGCATCTTCGGGATCGAGACCGAGTACGGCGTGACCTGCACCTTCCGCGGCCAACGTCGGCTCAGCCCCGACGAGGTGGCGCGATATCTGTTCCGTCGGGTCGTGTCCTGGGGGCGGAGCAGCAACGTCTTCCTCCGCAACGGATCCCGTCTCTACCTGGATGTCGGAAGTCATCCGGAGTACGCAACGGCCGAGTGTGACGACGTCCGCCAATTGATCGCCCACGATCGCGCTGGGGAGCGCATCCTGGAGGGCCTGTCGCTGGACGCGGAAGCACGCCTCCGTGAAGAGGGGATCAACGGAGACGTCTACCTGTTCAAGAACAACACCGACAGTGCCGGAAACTCCTATGGCTGTCATGAGAACTTCCTCGTCTCCCGCCACGGCGAGTTCCAGCGGCTAGCGGATTCTGTCCTGCCGTTCCTCGTCTCCCGCCAGGTCATTTGTGGTGCGGGCAAGCTCCAGCAAACACCCCGCGGGGCCGTCTACTGCATCAGTCAACGGGCCGATCACATCTGGGAGGGCGTCTCGAGCGCCACGACCCGATCCCGCCCAATCATCAATACCCGTGATGAGCCGCACGCGGATGCCGATCGATATCGGCGGCTGCACGTCATCGTCGGCGACTCCAACATGAGCGAGACGACCACATTGCTCAAGGTGGGATCGGCAGACCTCGTTTTGCGCATGCTCGAGGCGGGGACAGTGCTGCGTGACCTGACCCTGGAGAACCCCATCCGAGCGATCCGCGAGATCAGCCACGATCCCACTGGTCAGCGCACGGTGCGCCTGGCCAATGGGCGCGAGTTGACCGGTCTGCAGTTGCAGTCCGAGTACTTCGAGAAGGCACGTGACTTCGCGGACCGACAGGGCCTGCTCGATGAGCCAGCGTCGGTGGGCAGCCACGTCATCGCCCTCTGGGAACGCACCTTGAAGGCGGTCGAGACCCAGGACCTGTCCCTGATCGACCGAGATATCGACTGGGCGATCAAATGGCGGCTTATCGAGCGCTACATGACGCGTAACAATCTGAGCCTGTCGGACCCGCGAATCGCCCAACTCGACCTCGCCTACCACGACATTCGTCGGAGCAGGGGGCTGTTCTACCTGCTGGAACGTCGAGGACAGGTCTCTCGAGTGACCCACGAGCCGGAGGTCTTCGAGGCCAAGAGCATCCCTCCGCAGACGACGCGTGCGCGGTTGCGCGGTGAATTCATTCGCCGCGCGCAGGAGCGCCACCGGGATTTCACGGTGGACTGGGTCCATTTAAAGCTCAACGATCAGGCTCAGCGCACCGTCCTGTGCAAGGACCCCTTCGCCGCTGTGGACGAGCGCGTGGAGCGCCTCATCGCCAGTATGTGATCGCGCCCGGACCCCGCCGCAGGCGCGCCGATGCGACGTTCGCGCCGGAGGCAACTTAGGGTGTGCCCATGACCCTTCGCACCCTCTCCCGTCGTCGGGCGGTCGCCCTGGTCGCCGTACCTCTCGCCGCTGCACTGACCCTGACCGCATGCGGGGGGTCGGACAGCGGCGACGAGGGCAGCACGCCATCGTCGTCATCGAGTGCCGCACCCGCCGGCGATTGGGTGACGACAGACTGTGCCACGATCGCTCCACCGGCCACAGCCAACGAGCCTCCCGCGGACTCGATCGTCGAGGGCGAGGTCGCGGTCACCACCGCCGCCGGGGTGGCTCCCACGGTCGGAATTGAGGCCGCGGCAGGCAACGTCACCTCGCTGGTGAATGTCGATATCGCCGAGGGTGCCGGTGAAGCCGTCCAAGCCGGCGCCGAGGTCACCGTGGAGTACTGCGGAATCGGCATGGTGTCCAAGGCCATCTTTGACAGTTCCTGGGCGCGGGGGAGCTCGATCACGTTCCCTCTGGCGGGCGTTATCGCCGGCTGGCAGGAGGGTCTGCCCGGCATGAAGCCCGGCGGACGGCGGCTGCTCATAATCCCGGCCGACATGGCCTACGGCGACAACCCGCCCGCCGGCTCCGGCATCGAGGCGGGAGAGTCGCTACTTTTCGTGGTCGACCTCATCTCCAGCCCCTAGACGCGCTCACCGATTGATTCCACGTCCACCGCATCCTGAGGAGTCCGCATGACCGACAAGCCCGAGATCGAATTCATTGAAGGCCCGCCGCCCGCTGAGCTTGTGATCACCGACCTCGTCGTGGGAGAGGGCGCTGAAGCGACACCAGGTGCCCAGGTGCTCGTGCACTACGTGGGAGTCGACTTCGAGACCGGGGAGCAGTTCGATGCGTCCTGGGATCGTGGCGAGCCCATCCGTTTCCCGCTGCAGGGGCTGATCGCCGGCTGGCAGGACGGCATCCCGGGCATGCGCGTGGGCGGCCGTCGGCAGTTGGTGATCCCGCCCGCGCTCGCATATGGGGAGTCGGGGGCGCACCGCCTGGCCGGTCGTACCCTGGTGTTCGTCATCGACCTGCTCGACGTGGGCTGACCCTTCGGTGGCGGTCGATCGCACCGAGCGCCTGCTCAACCTGGTCCTGTGCCTTCTCGGCGCGGAGCGTCCCGTGACGCGGTCCCTGCTGCATGCGGCGGTCCCCGGGTATGCGGATGCTGCGTCCGATGATGCGTTCGAGCGCATGTTTGAGCGCGACAAGGAAGAGTTGCGGGGGATGGGTGTGCCGATCCACACCGTGGTGACCTCCGCCGGCGAGGTCGAGGGGTACCGCATTGATGTGGGCGATTACGCCATGCCGGAACTGTCGTTCACCGCGCAGGAGGTCACCGTGCTCGGGCTTGCCGCACGGGCGTGGTCCGATGCTGCACTGAGCGCCCCGGCCACCGCGGCGCTACGCAAGGTGGAGGCGGTTGCAGGCTTGCGTGGGGACGTGCCCGGGACCTCCTGGCGCGACGCGTCACGCACACCGGGGGAGTCCGAACTCCCGGTGTTGTGGGAAGCCATCCGAACCCGTCATGTGGTGACCTTTGACTACCGGGCTCTCGGTGATGTAGAGCCAACCCCCCGCGAGGTCCACCCGTGGGCGACCGTGCGCTGGCAGGGTGCCTGGTATCTCGCGGGCTGGAACAGGCGACGTCAGGCGGAGCGGGTCTACCGCCTCTCGCGCATCACCGGGTCGGTCCGGCTGCTCCCGGACAACTTCGATCCGGTTGATCCGGGAGACGCGCGGGCCCTCGTGCAACGTCTGGGACAGCCAGAACCCGAGGGTGTGGCGCTCATTCGACTTCCCGGCCAGGCCGGCGCGTCGCTTCGTGAACGTGGCGACGAGCAGCCGGATGGGCTGATCACCGTCTCCTTCACCGACGGGGATCAGCTCATCAGCGAGGTCCTCGCGAGCGGGGGAGTAGTCGTCGAACCTGCCGAACTGCGTGAGCGCACACGGGAGCACCTCCGTCGAGTGGTGGAACGACATCGGGGGGATGGCGTCGATGCGTGAGACTTCAGCAGAACGGCTTTCTCGGCTCCTCGCGCTGGTTCCGTGGCTGTCGCAGCATCCAGGGGTGTCGATCACGGAGGCCGCCGAGAACTTCGGGGTCACACCGCAGGCCCTCGAGCGCGATCTCTGGCTCGTCGTCTGCTGCGGGCTCCCCGGTCACGGACCCGATCAACTCATCGACATCCAGTTCTGGGAGGACGACGGAATCATTGATGTGATCGATCCCCAAACGCTTCAGCGGCCGCTCCGACTTACACCGGATGAGGCCATGGCCCTGCTGGTCGGCCTGCGGAAGCTCGGGACCGTGCCGGGCGATGGCGACGGTGGGATGGTGGCCAGCCTCACGGCACGGCTCGAGGACGCGCTTGGCGCGGGGATAGTGACGTCACATTCGGTCATCGTCATGGACCCCGTCGACAGCGACGTACGCGCCGCGATCGCGCAGGCACTCGACGCGAACCGAACCGTGACCCTCCGATACGTGGGTGCCACGACCGACAGCGTGACCGAACGTGTGGTGAGTCCTCGACGCCTGCAGGAGTACGCCGGCCGAGAGTATCTCGTGGCGTTCTGTCATTACGCGGACGCTCAACGGACATTCCGACTCGATCGCGTCCGCACCGCGGCCGTGGGAGAGCCCATGTCGGACACGATTCACGCTCCCGGTGAGATCGGCCTCCACAGCGATGGCTCGGGGGAGTCATCCCCATCCCCATTGATAGCGCCCCAGGACGGCACTGTGGTGCGTCTTCGCGTCGATGCGACCGCCCGTTGGTTCACGGAGTCGGCCGAGTTGCTCACCGAGGTCGCGGAGCCCGACGGGTCGACCGTGGTGGAGATGGTGGTGGGCGATCCCGGGTGGCTAGGCCGGACAGTGGTCGGACTCGGTGGCCGCGTCGAGGTGATCGCCCCGATCGAGATCCGACGTTCCGTCGGGGCGTTGGCCCAGGACCTCCTCGATAGGCAGATGGCGGGCCCAGACGACCCTCTGGGGGGCCAGTCCCGCTAACTCCCGCCTCCATGGCCGCAAGGGGTTAGCATGGCCTCACGCGCGAGCGGGCATCTGTGAGATGCCCCGAGTCGAAAGGTGACCATTTATGCCGTTCAATCTCCGGGGGCCGGAGATCCTCATCCTTGTCCTCATCATCCTGCTCCTCTTCGGCGCCAAGCGGCTTCCTGACGTGGCTCGCGGCATGGGTCGCTCCCTGCGGATCTTCAAGGCCGAGACCAAGGAGCTCAGCGCCGATGACGGGGCGGACGCTGACGACGATGCGGCGCCTACGGCAACGGCCGCGCCGCCAACCTCGCTTCCTCCGGCGCCGGCTCCGGCCGCGACCGAGTCGACGCCGGCTCCGCCGCAGGCGGAGCGCACCGAGTCGTGATCGGTGGCCGCACCACCTGAGACAGGATCGGGTCGGCGGGGACGCAAGAGATCTGCCGACTCGTCGATGCCGCTCGTCGAGCATCTTCGTGAGCTTCGCAGCCGCCTGGTCAAAGCCGGACTCGCGCTCCTCGTCGGCATGGTCGTCGGCTGGATCTACTACGACGCGATCTTCAGGTGGCTGTCCGCCCCCTTCAACGACGTAGTCGAACAGGCACGCGCGGAGGGGCGCAATGTCACCTTGGCCTTGACCGGCGTTGCCGACCCGTTCGTCCTGCAACTGCAGATTGCTGCGGTCACCGGTCTCCTTCTGTCGTCACCGATATGGCTGTACCAACTGTGGCGTTTCGTGACTCCCGGCCTGCATCGGCACGAACGCCGATGGGCCATGGCCTTTGTGGCCGTTGCGGTTCCGCTCTTCGCCTCGGGCGTTGCCCTTGCGTACTTCGTGCTCCCGTATGGCTTAGAGATCCTTTTCGGATTCACGCCGCAGAATGTCGAGAACATCGTGGCGGTCGACCGCTACCTGTCGTTCTTCATCCGCATGGTGATCGTCTTCGGCGTGGGCTTCCTGGCTCCCCTGATCCTCGTCGCGCTGAACTTCGCAGGAATTCTCACCGGACGACGCCTGCTGTCGTGGTGGCGCTGGATCATCTTCGCCACGTTTATCTTCGCGGCTGTCGCGACACCGACTGGCGATCCCATCAACATGGTCCTGCTTGCGGCGCCGATCCTGCTGCTCATGAGTGTCGCTATCGGCGTGTGCCTGCTGAACGACCGACGCCGAGCCCGCAAGGGGGGAGGCGACTACTCGGAGTGGGACGACGACGAGGCCTCGCCGCTCGACCTGCATGAGGATGCCTAGGCCATGGCCCTCACGGTGGTGGTCAATCCCACCGCAGGCCGCGGACGTGCCGCGCGACTGATCCCGGATGTCGAGCGCGCGCTGACCTCCGAGGGCGTCGAATACCGCGTTCGCCCGACCTCCGGTCCGGAGGACATCGGCCGGTTCGTCGCCGAGGCGCGAGATGAGGGCGCCGAGCGCGTCGCCGTGATGGGCGGTGATGGCACTGTGCACGCAGCCGTCCAGCCGCTCGTGGGCTCAGCGACCGCTCTGGCGATCATCCCGACCGGCACCGGAGACGACAACGCCCGCACCTTCGGTATCCCACTCGGGGACATAGCCGCCGCGGTTGAGCTCGCTCTGACGGGAGCAATTCTCGACGTGGACCTCGGGCGCGTGGAGTGCGTCGAGACCGACGAGTACTTCCTCGGCGTGCTCTCCACCGGCTTTGACTCGCTCGTCAATGAAAGGGCCAATCAGATGCGCTGGCCCACGGGGAAGGCGCGCTACCTCGTTGCGATCCTTGCGGAGCTGCGCACATTCCGCCCAGTGCCCTATCGCGCCGAACTCGACGATCGTGAGGTCGGTGGTAGCGCGATGCTCGTGGCGGTGGGCAACGGGCCGTCATATGGCGGGGGCATGCGGGTGTGTCCGGACGCCCAGCCCTTTGACGGTCTTCTCGACGTGACCTGGCTTGGCGGGGTCCCGACGCGGACATTCCTTCGGGTATTCCCCTCCGTCTTCACCGGCAAGCACGTGGAGAGCCCCTATGTTGCGACCGGCAGAGCGCGCCGCATCGTGCTTGACGCGCCCGGGCAGGTGGCCTATGCCGACGGCGAGCGGATCGGTAACCTGCCCATCGAGATCCAGGCTGTGCCCAGCGCGCTGAAAGTCGTAGGAGCCGTAGGCTGACCGAATGACCAGCCCGGCCGATCGTTACGCCGCCGCGCGTGCCCGGCAGGCATCGCGACTCGACCTCGACCCCGCCGGTTCCTTCGCCACCTTCGAGGCCGGTTACGACTTCCCCCTGGATGCCTTCCAGATTGAGGGCTGTCGCGCCCTCGCCGCTGGGCGGGGCGTCCTCGTGGCAGCACCGACTGGAGCGGGCAAAACGGTGGTGGGGGAGTACGCCGTCCATCTTGCCCTGGAGCGGGGCGGCAAGTGCTTCTACACCACCCCCATCAAGGCGTTGTCCAACCAGAAGTTCCACGATCTTGTCGCGCGATATGGCGCGGAGCGGGTCGGGCTACTCACCGGAGACACCTCCATCAATGGCGAGGCGCCGATCGTCATCATGACGACTGAGGTTCTCCGCAACATGCTCTACGCGTCATCCGACACGCTCGATGGTCTCGCCTATGTCGTCATGGACGAAGTCCACTACCTCGCCGACCGATTTCGTGGACCCGTCTGGGAAGAGGTGATCATCCACCTCCCGCAGGGCATTCACTTGGCGGCGCTGTCGGCGACCGTGAGCAACGCGGAGGAGTTCGGTGAATGGCTGGGGACGGTGCGGGGCGCGACAGATGTTGTCGTCGATGAGCACCGACCGGTACCCCTGTGGCAACAAGTCATGGTCGGCGACCGCCTCCTCGATCTGTTTGTCGATGCCGGGCAGGAGAACGTGAACCCGGAACTTACCCGGCTGGCGCGCGATGCGGCGCGTTGGTCATCGGAGCGCGGTCATCGGCGCGGGCGACAATCTCGTGACCGGCTCACGCCGTGGCGCACCGATGTGGTGCGCACGCTGCACGACGATCACCTGCTCCCCGGCATCACCTTCATCTTCAGCCGAGCCGGCTGCGATGCCGCGGTTGAGCAGTGTCTCTCGGCCGGAATCCGGCTGACCTCGCCGCAGGAACGACGCGCGATCGAAGAGGTCGTGGACAGCCGGACCGCTTCCCTGCCCCATGACGATCTGGCGGTGCTCCACTACGACACCTGGGTGGAAGGCCTACGGCGCGGCGTTGCCGCGCACCACGCGGGTCTGCTGCCCTTGTTCAAGGAGGTTGTGGAAGAACTCTTCCAGCGGGGACTTGTCAAGATGGTCTTCGCCACCGAGACGCTCGCCCTCGGCATCAACATGCCCGCCCGGACCGTCGTGCTCGAAAAACTCGTCAAGTGGAACGGCGAGGCACACGTGGACATCACGCCGGGTGAATACACCCAGCTCACCGGTCGCGCCGGTCGACGTGGGATCGACGTAGAGGGTCACGCAGTGGTGGCGTGGCACCCCGGCCTCGATCCCCGCGCGTTGGCCGGTCTCGCGTCAACGCGCACCTACCCGCTCCGATCCAGCTTTCGGCCGTCGTACAACATGGCCGTCAGTCTCATCCGGCAAATGGGTCGCGTGGCCGCGCGTGATCTGCTGGAGACCTCCTTTGCCCAATTCCAGGCCGACCGCGCGGTCGTCGGCATGGCGGCACACATCAGACGCAACGAGGAGGCCCTCGAGGGGTATTCGGAGGCGCAGACCTGTCATCTTGGCGACTTCCGCGAATACGCCCAACTCCGCGCGAAGCTGACCGAAACAGAGAAGTCCGCATCCCGAGAACGCACGAGGAGGACGCGTGCCGACGTCGAGGAGTCCCTGCGGCAGCTGCGCGTCGGCGACGTCATCGCGATCCCCTCTGGACGTCGTGTCGGACCCGCGGTCGTGGTGGCCGTGGACGATCCGCAGGAACGCCCGGGTCGGCACTTCGAGCCGGTGCCACGACCGAGCGTCGTGGGACTCGACCGCTCGTTGCATCGCATCAGTTCCGGGGAGATTCATCGACCCGTGGAGGTGCTCGGCCGGATCAAGATTCCCCGTGGTTTCGCTCCCAGGTCGGCCAACGATCGTCGCGACCTCGCTGCGAGGCTGAAGGAGTTCGGTGCCGCCGCCCGTCACAATCGCACGCAACGCGCACCAAAAGATGCGGATACTGAGCAGGTCATTGCACAACTGCGCAAGGAACTGCGCGGTCATCCGTGCCACGCGTGTGATGACCGCGAGGTGCACGCCCGCTGGTTCGAACGGGAGGCCACCCTCCGTGCCGAGACCCACAAACTTCAGCGTCGTGTCGACTCGCGCACCTCGTCTGTGGCCAGGGCCTTCGATCGCGTCTGTGATGTGCTGCTCGACCTCGGCTACCTCAGCGGAGGCGGTGACGACTTGACCGTCACCCCCGCCGGCGACCTGCTCGCGGGGATCTACTCCGAAGTCGACCTCCTCATTAGCCAGGCCCTCCGCGAAGGTCTGTGGGATGACCTCGAACCACCTGATCTGGCGGCGCTGTGCGCTGGTCTTGTCTACGAGGGACGCCAGCAGGGGGAGGAGGCCCCACGGCTCCCTGGTGGACCGGTGCGCACGGCCCTGGATCGAACCTGGGACCTCGCCCTGGAGATCGAGGACATCGAGGGCAAGCACCACGTGCGCTTCCAGCGTGACCTGGACTTTGGCTTGGTGTGGCCGATGCACCGATGGGCCGAGGGAGCTCGCCTGTCTCGAATCCTCAGTGAGGCCGAGATGGCCGCGGGAGACTTCGTCCGTTGGTCACGGCAGGTGATCGACGTGCTCGACCAAATTGCCGACGCCGTGCCACGGGAGTCGCCGGTGCGCACTCGCGCACGCCGGGCGCGGGATCTGGTAGATCGCGGAATTGTGGCCTACTCGGCCGCGCTCGAGGTCGACTAATCGGTAGCGGCCAGCAGTCGTTCGACGCTGCGCCGCACGCCCCAGCGCTCGGCAAACGCGAGAGCCCTATCGGTGTCTGCCGCCATGCGTTGCGGCGGATCGACATTCGGCCGTGGTCGTAGTCGCACGACGCGATCAAGGCGCGGAATCTCCTCCTGATCCTGCAGCAACTTCGCCCGAACGGCCGGGGTCATGGGACGTCCCACCGAATCGCCTCGAGCCGCAGTGAGAATCTCCTCGATGCCCCCGAAGGCCTGGATGAGACTCACGGCCGTCTTCTCCCCGATCCCTTTGACGCCGGGGAGGCCGTCGGAAGGGTCACCGCGCAAGATGGCGAGATCGGCGTAGTGCGCCGGCGAGACGCCGTACTTCTCCTGAACGGCTTCGGGTGTGAAGACTTGCCATGGCTGACCGCCTCGACTTGCACTGGTGCCACCGGTGAACAGAACCGTGGTCGAGTCGTCCACGAGCTGCAAGAGATCTCGATCACCGCTGGCGATGTCGGACGTGGCTTCGACGCAGAGAGTGGCGATGACATCGTCGGCCTCGGCGTCCGGGGCACCGACAACAGGGATGCCGACGAGTGGCAAGAGTTCGCGAAGGATGTCTACCTGCGGTGCGAGTGTGTCGGGTACTTCTTCAACGGCGCTGAGTTCCGCACCGGACTCGGTGCCCGTAGCGACGTCCAGGACTCGGTGGGTCTTGTAGCTCGGGACAAGATCGACGCGCCACTGAGGTCTCCAGTCGTCATCCCAGCAGGCGACGATCTGCTCGGGATGGCGATCGCGAGCGAGCGCAGTGACCGTGTCGACAAATCCGCGCACCGCATTGATGGGGGTACCGTCCGGGGCCATCAGCGACTCGGGGAGGGCGAAGTACGCCCGGTAATACAGGGATGCGCTGTCGAGAAGAAGCACGCTCACCTGCTCATCGTCCCGCGCAGGCGAGGAGGCTGGTCTCGGGGGTACCGTGGCGGGGTGGAAGACCTCTCGCGCCGCCTCAACGAGGCCGCCCAACGCGCCGAGGCCGTAGGCCTGCAGGCGTTGCTCATCTCACCCGGTCCTGATCTGCGCTACGTCGCCGGCTATGAGGCCGTTCCGCTGGAACGCCTCACATGCCTGGTTGTTCCCGGCGTAGGGGAGCCGACCCTGGTCGTGCCTGCTCTTGAACGGGCCGCAGCCCTGGAGAGCGGCGCCGGCCGGGCCGGCGTCACCATCGCGCCGTGGCGGGAGACCGAGGACCCGTACGCGGTCGTGGCGTCCCTGTTGTCCGGAGTGACCCGGGTGGGTGTCGATGAGCACATGACCGCCCTACAGGTCATCCGGCTTCGCGATGCCATGCCGAGTGTGCGTCAGGAGCTCGCCTCGCCGGCCCTCGGGCCGCTGCGCATGCGCAAGTCACCCTCTGAGATCGCGTCGCTCGCCGCGGCCGGTGCGGCGATTGATCGCG
>Ga0208004_1000373_pt1 | contig 17569 bp, 17 predicted proteins | sample DEB08_DNA_6_FD_184522 | JGI IMG/M metagenome (GOLD analysis project Ga0208004, IMG submission 184522) | Aqueous microbial communities from the Delaware River and Bay under freshwater to marine salinity gradient to study organic matter... | ecosystem: Environmental > Aquatic > Marine > Coastal ...
CGCTCCGGCCCGCAAGGCCGCAGCCAAGCGCGCTCCGGCCCGCAAGGCCGCAGCCAAGCGCGCTCCGGCCCGCAAGGCCGCAGCCAAGCGCGCTCCGGCTCGCAAGCGCTAGTTCTCGCAACGCTAAGGGCCCGCACCGTTCGGTGCGGGCCCTTAGCGTTGCCTTGGGAGCCTGCCCTTCCGTGAGATCACGTCATCACGGCGTGGGCTTGGCTCGCATTACTCCTCGTCTGCGGCGTCCCACGCCTCGCTACGAGCGTGGGCGCGCTCAAGGGCAGACTCTGCCTCCTCGCGCGTCGCGTAAGGACCCATGCGCTCTGAATTGGGATCGCCAGGGCCCTGTTCCACCTGTTGCGTCCTGAGGTTGAACCACCACAGGTCGTTGCCATCAAGGCCGAGATCCACCGACGTCTCCCTCCGTGCCTGCCCGCGACAGCTGTCGCCTTCAGCCAAAGACTAGCGACGGGACGCGCGATCCGCTGCGGCGCCTAGACTGCTGGCCATGCCCTCCGCACGAACCGCGCTCGTCCCGGGCACCGTGTCACCCCGTCGACCGGTGCCTCCTGCCATCCCCCGGCCCGAATATGTCGATCAGCCAGCCCCGCAGCGATTCGTGGGTAGCGAGATCAAGGACACGGAGACCATCGAGCGCATGCGTGTGGCGGGCCGCCTCGCCGGCCAGGCCCTCGCGGCGGTGGGTGCGGCCGTCGCCCCGGGAGTCACGACCGATGAACTCGATCGCATCGGACATGAATTCCTCCTCGACCATGGCGCCTATCCCTCGACGCTCGGCTACCGGGGATTTCCCAAGTCGCTGTGCACCTCGATCAACGAGGTCATCTGTCACGGCATACCCGATTCAACGGTCCTCGCCGACGGTGACATCTGCAACGTCGACATCACGGCGTTCATCGGTGGCGTCCACGGCGACACCAACGCCACCTTCCTCGTCGGTGATGTCACGGAGGACGCCCGACTGCTCGTCGAGCGCACACAGGAAGCCACGATGCGCGCCATCAAAGCTGTCGCACCGGGTCGACCCATCAACGTCATCGGACGTGTGATCGAGAGTTACGCCCGCCGATTCGACTACGGCGTAGTCCGCGACTTCACCGGTCACGGCATCGGTACGGCTTTCCACAGCGGGCTCGTCATCCCGCACTACGACGACGAGCGATACGACCAGCACATCGAGGCGGGGATGACCTTCACTATCGAACCCATGATCACCCTCGGCACGATCGACTACGACATTTGGGATGACGGCTGGACCGTCCTCACCAAGGACCGGAAACTCACCGCACAGTTCGAGCACACGATTCTCGTCACCGAAACCGGCGCTGAGATCCTCACGCTGCCCTGACCCGGAGGTCACCATGACGACGATGCCCACCACGTGGCCCCACGACGTCCACACGCTCTCCATCGACGTCGGCGGCACCGGACTCAAAGCCGCCATCGTCGACGCCGACGGCGCCATGTCCAGTGAGCGCGTCAAGATGCCGACGCCCTACCCCTGCCCGCCGGAGCGACTCGTCGAGTCGCTCGTGCAACTCACCGCACCGCTCGGGAGTCATCTGCGCGTGTCAGTCGGGTTTCCCGGACTGGTGCGGCACGGCATAGTCCTTGAGGTCCCGTCCCTGTCCCGCGCCGTGTACGGCGGACCCCCTGACCCGGGTCTGCAGAGCCAGTGGCACGGCTTCCACCTTGCCGACGCCCTCGCTCATGCCTTCGATCTACCCGTGCTCGTGGCCAACGATGCGGACATGCAAGGCGCTGCGGTCGTGCAGGGGCACGGGCTCGAATTCGTGATGACGCTCGGGACGGGCGTGGGAACGGCATTGTTCTACGACGGGCACCTACTCCCCCACTTCGAGTTGTCTCACGGCCCCTTCACCAAGTCACGAAGCATCGACATCGCTCTCGGCGAAGCGGCACGCAAGAAGATCGGGACGCGTCGCTGGATTCCCCTGGTGCGCAGGGCGGTATCGGTCTTCCACGACATGCTGTACTTCGATCACCTCTATGTCGGCGGCGGCAACGCCAAGCGACTGGAACCGGCCGATGTGGGACCCAAGGGGACCCTGGTGTCCAACTCTGCCGGGATCCGCGGCGGAGTGCGCATCTGGCAGCTCACCGACGGCCAGGCGTAACCGCCGATGTCCGAGGAGACACGCTGGCTCAGCGATGACGAGCAGCGGGCCTGGCGGTCGTGGATAGCCGTCTCGCTGCTGTTGCCGGATCGACTCAGCCGCGACCTCCAGGACTCGACCGGCGTGGCTCTCGCCGACTACGAAATCCTCGTGCATCTGTCCGAAGCGCCCAATCGTCGGATGCGCATGAGCGAGCTCGCCGACGCGACCAAGTCGTCCCGCAGTCGACTCACGCACCAGATCGATCGCTTGGAAAAGGCCGGGTGGGTCGAACGGGAGCGGTGCGAGGACGACCGCCGAGGCGCCTTTGCCACCATGACCCCGGCGGGGTGGGAATTCCTCGTGGATGCGGCCCCCCGACATGTCGCCAGCGTCCGAGCGCGCCTCGTCGACGTCCTGACACCGGACGAGTTTGCCGAGTTCGGTCGGCTCTGCGGCCGCATAGCGCGCCACCTCGAACCGGAGGCCGGCTCACCGTTGTCCTAGCCCTGGCGAACGAGGGATCGGGGCAAAATCACCGCGAATTTCGGCCCCGGGGCTGCACACGACCGCCCAACCCGACACACTGGGGTCTCGTGACCGTCATCAGCGTTCTCAGCCTCAAGGGCGGTGTCGGCAAGACCTCCTACGCCCTCGGAATTGCCGGCGCGGCCCTCAAGCGGGGGCTCAGCGTCCTGGTGATCGACCTCGATCCCCAGGGCAACGCCTCCTCGATCCTTCGTTCCCGGCAGCGCTCTCACAGCGCCGCCACCGTGCTGGGCCATCCCACGGCCGACACCCTTCAGGAGTCCATCGCGAAGACCTCCTGGACCGGGGGTCCGGGCACGGTCGACGTCTTGGCCAGCGCGCCGGAACTCATTCGCTTCGACTCCTGGACAGGCAACCGGCGCTTTGTCCCGAAGTTGGCCCGGGCTCTGAAGCGTCTTGAGGGATATGACCTGGTGATCATCGACTGCCCGCCGTCCCTCGGCGCCCTCACCCGTGAGGCTCTCGCCGCGTCTCAACTGGCGGTCGTCGTCACGACGCCGTCGTACTTCGGTGCCCAGGGTGCCGAGCGCGCGCTGGACGAGATCAATGAGATCCGGGCCACCGTTAACCCGGATCTGGAGTTCGCCGGCATCGTGCTGAATCGACTTCGGGAGAAGACGGACGAGCACCGCTATCGCAAGCGTGAACTGATCGAGATTCACGGAGCGAGCGTGCTGCTCAAGCCGACGATTCCCGAGCGGGTGGCGCTGCAACAGGCGGAGAGCACCGGTGAGCCGATCCAGTCGGTGAAGTCCGCGGGTGCTCGCGATGTCACCAAGATCTTCGACAAGCATCTGAACAAGTTGCTCAAGATGGCGCGCAAGACCAACGTCGAGACCTCGCCCTAGGTGAACCATCTGCTGAGGTAGGGCGGCGGACGAGTCGACCTGTAAGCCGGATTCTGTCCTCGCGTGAGCGAGGGGCGATCATCCATCTGGGATCACCGTTGCCGGTGACCTCATGCGACCTACCAGCAGGATCAGTCCTTGCGGACCGAGCGGGCCGCTCCCTGCTACGGGCCCGAAGGCCCACTTGGTCTTGCTCCGGGTGGGGTTTGCCGAGCCACCGCAGTCACCTGCGGTGCTGGTGGTCTCTTACACCACCGTTTCACCCTTACCGGCCCGAAGGCCGGCGGTCTGTTTTCTGTGGCACTGTCCCGCGGGTTGCCCCGGGTGGGTGTTGCCCACCACCTTGCCCTGTGGAGTCCGGACTTTCCTCGGCAACGGGAGGTTGCCGCGATCGCCCGGTCGGCTCGTCCGCCGCCACAACAGCGTACCGCCGCTGCCGCTAGGGTCCCGTGTCGTGCTCATCCTCCTGCCGCCGAGCGAGGGCAAGACACCCGCCGCACGGGGCCGATCGCTCGCCCTGGACGCCCTCTCCTTCCCGGACCTGACCCCGACGCGTCAGGTGATCGCCGACGCCCTGGTACGTCTCGCCGGCGGACCCGCCGCCAAGGCGCGGGCAGCCCTGGGCATCTCCGCAAAGCAGATTGACGAACTCCAACGCGATGCTGACCTGTGGAATATCCCTATAGCGCCGGCGTCCGCGGTGTATACCGGCGTGCTCTACGACGCCCTCGGCTTCCCCACCCTCAGCGCCGCCGCACGGCGCCGGGCCGCCTCGGACATCGCCATCGCCTCGGCGCTTTTCGGTCTGCTCCGCGTCACAGATCACATCCCGGCCTACCGACTCTCCGCGGACACGACCCTGCCACGGGTCGGACGACTGGCCGCGACCTGGCGCGAACCCGTCCAACACGAACTCGCTACGACGGCCAAGCGTGGAGTGATCCTCGACCTTCGCTCATCGTCGTACGTCGGGCTAGGACCGGTTCCCGCGGCACTTGCCGACCGGACCGCCGTCGCGCGCGTCCTGCACGAGAAGGCCGGCAAGCGCAGCGTCGTCAGCCACCACAACAAGGCCACGAAGGGTCGGCTCGTGCGATCCCTGCTGACCGAGGCCCGCCCGCGCGCCATCCCTGATCTCGCGGGTGCGCTCGAGTCTGCCGGCTACCGGGTTGAACTGGCTCCACCGACGAAGGACGGGCTGCCGTGGACGATCGACGTGATCGTGAGGGAGATCTAGACGCCGAAGCCGCTGCCGACTCCGCGTAGGTGCGCGGACTCGGCGAAGCCAAACAGGGACCGGTTGCCATCGGGGAACCAGGCGATGGTCGTGAGTGAGCAGGGCGCGAGTTCCATGCGATACAGGCTCGATGACAAGGGTGCATCCACGCTGAGTCCGGTCATGATCTTGATCGGCGTCACATGCGAGATGAGCGCGACGCGTCGGCCCGGATGCTGCGCGAGAATGCGTCGCCGGGCGGCATCCACGCGATCGAGGCACTCGGCGAAGGATTCACCGCCGGGCGGAGCGACATCGGTCGACCCGAGCCACTCGGTGAGTTCGCGCGGCCAGCGCTCGTGAACCTCAGCGAAGGTGAAGCCATCCCACTCGCCGAAAGAGCACTCGGCGATCCCTTCCTCGATCTCGACGGGGACACCGACCCGATCAGCGAGGATCTGTGCGGTCTGTCGAGTGCGGAGCAAGGGCGAGCACACGATTGCATCGACGCCTCCGCGATCGGCGATCTCGCGCGCGAGCGCCTCCGCCTGCTCGACGCCCACGGGAGCAAGCGGGGCGTCGTACCCGCCGCGACCGGAGAAGCGCTTTTCGAGACTGAGTTCGGTGGCGCCATGTCGGCCGAGCAGCGTGATGGTCGGGGTGCCCAAATCGGTGGCCCAGCCGACCATCTTGGGAGGTGCGGCACCTTCGCGCTCCTCGATCGCCCGTTCCTCAAGCGCCTCACCGATGACGTCGTCAGCAACGGGCAAGCCCTCGGTGGGTGTCCGGAGGACGCGTATCTCGTCTTCACCCACCTGGGTATCGAGTGCCTCGTTGACAAGTGCGTCAGCCAGTTTGTTAGCAGCGCGCGGCACCCATGTGTAGGTCGCCTTGGCCCGCAGATCACGGGCCTGCAGGGCCAACTCCCGCAGAGCGGCGTTCTTGATCGACCAGCGGCCCGACATCTGCTCGACGACAAGTTTCGAATCCAGGCGCGCCTCGATCTCCGCCTCGGAGTCGAGGTGGAGGGCTTGCTCGAGCCCCGCGATCAGTCCCCGATATTCGGCCACGTTGTTGGTCGCCACCCCGATGGTCTGAGCCACTTCCACGAGCACCTGACCGGTCTCGGCATCGCGGACGACGGCTCCGAACGCCGCCGGTCCCGGGTTGCCCCGGGATCCACCGTCCGCCTCGACGATGAGTCGACGGGTCACAGCCCGGACTCGGCTGTCCGAATGAGAATCCGTCGGCACTCCTCGCAGCGGAGCACCTCCTCCTGCGCCGCGTCTCGGATACGACCGATATCGACCGGGGTCAACTCGATGCGGCATCCCTCGCACCGACCCCGGTGAAGTTGTGCGGCGCCGATGCCCCCGTTGTCCGCACGAAGTTTGTCGTAGAGGGCCAGGAGATCGGCACTAACGCCGGCGGCCGCCGCGGCACGATCCGCAGTTGCGGTTGCCTCTTCCTCGGCGAGCACCGACAGTGCCGCATCGCGGGCCTGCACCGCTGCTGCGAGATCAGCTTCGGCCTGTGCTTGTTCGGCAAGCAGGGCATCCCGATTGCGGCTCGCGTCTTCAAGCCGCTCCATGATCTCGAGTTCGATGTCCTCGAGTTCGGTCTGCCGGCGGCCAAGCGACTCCAGTTCATGCTGCAGGTTTGTGAGTTGCTTGGCGTCGTTCAGCGTGCCCGAGTCAAGGAGTTGCTGATCCTTGGCGGCGCGCTGGCGTACGAGGTCCACGTCGGCATCGGCCTTGCGCTGCTCGAGTTCGAGATCACTCACCTCCACAGCGGCGGCGGTGATGCGATCGGCCAGCTTGCGCAGTGCCGTCTCGAGTTCCGTGACGCGTGCCGCCTCGGGCAACGTGGTGCGACGGTGCCGCACCCGATCAAGTTCAAGGTCATGAGCCTGTACGTCGAGCAGGACGAGTTGAACGTGCGGATCAGCCTTCACTCCGGGCTCCTCACGGTGAATGCCCAAGGGTCTGTGGGCCTGCTCGACACGGTGCAGGTCACCGTAGCGTCCTGCGCGGCGAGGTCGTCGATCAGGAGGGCTGCGGCCTGAGGCAGCCATGGCCACTCACTGGCCCAGTGCGCGATGTCGATGACGGCGCAACGGCCGTCCTCTCGATGGTCCAGTGTGCGGTGATGCTTCAGGTCGGCTGTGACATAAACATCGGCATCGAGTTCATCCGCGCGCCCTAGGAGCGAGTCCCCTGATCCCCCGCACACCGCAACGCGCTGCACGATCCGCTCCGGATCCCCGGCCACACGCACTCCGTGGGCAGTCCACGGTGTCTCGGCGGCCACGATCTGCGCGAACTGCGCCAGGGTCATCGGTGCAGCGAGCGTCCCGATGCGTCCAAGGCCCGTCTCGGTCAATGGCTCAGTCGGGGTGACACCCAGCGCGCTCGCCAGGGCGTCGCTCACGCCGGGGGTCGCGACATCGGCGTTCGTATGCGCGGCATAGAGCGCAATACCGGCCGAGATGAGGCGATGGATCAGCCGGCCCTTCGGGGTCGTGGCGGCCACGCTGTGCACGCCCGTGAGGAAGAGCGGGTGGTGGGTGACAACGAGATCAGCGCCCGCCGCGATGGCCTCGTCAGCCACGGCCTCGACAGGGTCCATGGCCCACAGCACCCGATCCACCGTCTGGTCCGGTACGCCGCTGACCAAACCGACCGCGTCCCAGTCTTCGGCGGTCTGTAGCGGGTAGCGCCGCTCGAGGGCGGCGACGACTTCCCGGAGGCTAGGCACCTGCCGAGGCTAGCGTCTGGCACCCTTATCCGGTGCCGCCCAGTCAGAACACGGGTGGCCGGGGCCTGTAGCTCAGTTGGTAGAGCACTTCCCTTACAAGGAAGGGGTCGTCGGTTCGAGGCCGGCCGGGCCCACCAATCCGCGAACCACAAGGTTCCGCTGGAGACGAGGAGTGACCGGCGGGGTCTCGGGCCCCCGCCGGTCACTAACCGATAGTCCACACCCGATCTCACGGTCCCGCATCTTCAAGCCAACCGGCGCGGGTGCTTATCCCCATCCGCGGCGTGACAAAGATGCGGAAGCCGAGCGACTCCGGGCAGGATGGCGCCATGCCACCTGCCGAAATCGCTCCCGTGGCGGGTGACCGTGGCCGCATCAGCGCCGACCTCGAAGGCACCCTGCAGGCCACGCTGGACGCCTGGGACGACCTGATCGGCAGCCTGGGCAGCTTCGACCTTCGCGACCCCTCCCGCAAGTCCGGTCGATCGGCCGGACGCATCCTCGTCGTCCTCGGTTCCTGGCCGGAGGGGCGGCCGCTGCCCGCCATCCGAGCCGACGCGCTGGCTGGCATCACCACCGCTGAGCCCTTGCGGGATATCGAGGCGCGCGTCATCGAGGCCCACGAGTACGACCCGGGCATCATCGATGCGCTTCGCCGAGCGCGCGAGGACATCGCCGAGTGGGCCGACTCGGCCGACCTGCACACAGAATCCCTCCTCCCGGTCGGCGGAGCCCTCGGCGTCGTTCCACTCGGCACCCTGGTCGCGGCGTCGGCGTACCAATGCGCGGTTGCCGGACTCGATCTCGGACCCTGCGGAGTGCAGGCAACCCCGACCCTGCTCGACGCGGGGCTCATCGCTCTCATCGACGCGGTCGGGGCCGTGGCCGCGCAGCAGCACGCGGGAACTCCGGGCGACCCGATCGCTCTTGCGGTCCGTACTCCGACCATCACGGTCGCTACGTGCTCGGCCGGGGCCGCATGGCGCACCGAGATCCTCAAGGATCTGCCGGTCGGTATTCCAAGCCTTACCGCACCCACCGCCGATGTCCTCGACATCGCCTCGGGTCGCGCCTCGGCGTTCAGTGCCTACGCGGACGGTCGGATCCAAGCCGACGACCTGGGCGGCCTGCTGCGTGTGGCCCGCATGCTGGCTACGGCACCGGGGTTGCCGGGGACGGACGGGCTTGGCACGGCGCTGGCCGCCTACTCCACATCTGTCGACGCTGCACGTAGAGCCGGTCATGTCGCCGCGTCGGCGGCCCAGGGCATCGGTCGCGCGTGGAAACGTTGGCGCGGCTAGCGGACTAGCGTCGCCCCGCGCGTGGGGCCACGAGGCGGGTCCCTTGCCAATCGCGGCCGGCGCTCACCGTGGACGTCTGCTGCAGGCCCGCCGTGGGGGCCGCATCGGCGATGTCCTCGGCCTCGATGTGCCCGTCGCGACCCGGCTTCGGCGTGAGGAGCCACACGACACCGTGATCGGCTAGGGGGCCGATCGCATCAACGAGGGCATCGACGAGATCACCGTCATCGTCGCGCCACCACAGCAGGACCACATCAATGACGTCGTCGTACTCGTCGTCGACGATCTGAACGCCCTCAGCCTCCGCCAGCGCCGTCCTTAACTCATCATCACAATCGGTATCCGCACCGATCTCCCACACGACCGCGTCCGGCTCGACACCGAGCACGCTCAGTTGTCCGCCACCACTCATGGGGCCACCGCCACCTCTGGGCTCACACGCGTAGTCCACCGGACCGACGCCCTCCGCGCAACCAATCCGGCCGGATTGCCCCACCTTGCTCCTACCACTGATCCGGGGTGCTCGCCCCGGAGTGGGCCGAATACGGGAGGATGGTCGCCAGCACCGGTGCCACGGCGATCCCGTGACCACCTTCGCCGACGAAAGGGAATCGATGGCATCCTCACTCGACCCGTTCCGCCAGCAACCGCTGCTCGCCGGCGGTCTTCCGACCCAGTACGTCGATGTGGATCCCGAAGAAACCGCCGAATGGACCGCCTCCCTCGATCAGATCGTCGATGCGGCCGGGCCCTATCGCGCGCGCTACCTGATGCTGTCGCTGCTCCGCCGAGCCGCTGAGCGGAACGTCGGTATTCCGAGCCTGCGCTCCACCGACTACATCAACACCATCTCCCCCGAGATGGAGCCGTGGTTCCCCGGCGACGAGGCCCTCGAGCGGGAGATTCGCAGTTACATCCGCTGGAACGCCGCGATCATGGTGCACCGAGCCCAGCGGCCGGGCACCGGCGTCGGCGGCCACATCTCCACCTACGCCTCGTCTGCCTCCCTGTACGAGGTGGGCTTCAACCACTTCTTCCGCGGTCCTGACGCACCGGGAGGCGGTGATCAGGTGTATTTCCAGGGCCACGCCTCCCCCGGCATCTACGCGCGCGCCTTCCTCGAAGGCCGGCTGAGCGAGGGACAGCTCGACGGATTCCGACAGGAACTCTCGCACCCGGGCGGCGGGATCCCGTCCTATCCGCATCCACGGCTGATGCCCTGGTTCTGGCAGTTCCCCACCGTGTCGATGGGCCTCGGGCCACTATCGGCCATCTATCAGGCCCGCTTCAACAAGTACCTGCTCAACCGCGGCATCAAAGACACGTCCCAGCAGCGGGTGTGGGCGTTCCTTGGCGACGGTGAGATGGACGAGGTCGAGTCCGTGGGCGCCATCGGTTTGGCCGCTCGCGAGGAACTCGACAATCTCGTCTTCGTCGTCAACGCCAACCTGCAGCGCCTCGACGGACCGGTGCGCGGCAATGGCAAGGTGATCCAAGAACTCGAGTCACTATTCCGCGGCGCCGGCTGGAACGTCATCAAGGTCGTCTGGGGTCGCAAATGGGATGAGCTCTTGGCTAACGACCGTGACGGCGCTCTGGTCAACCTCATGAACACCACCCCCGACGGTGATTTCCAGACGTACAAGGCCGAAGACGGCGGCTTCATCCGTGAGCACTTCTTCGGGCGGGATCCACGCACGGCCAAGCTCGTCGAGGGCTGGAGCGATGACGAAATCTGGAGCCTGCAGCGCGGCGGCCACGACTACCGCAAGCTGTACGCCGCCTATAAGGCTGCGGTGGAGACGACCGGTCAGCCGACCGTCATCTTGGCCAAGACCATCAAGGGCCACACCCTCGGACGCCACTTCGAAGGTCGCAACGCAACCCATCAGATGAAGAAGCTCACGCTTGATGACCTCAAGGAATTCCGCGACCGGCTGCATCTGCCCATCAGTGACGAGCAACTCGGCGACGGCTACCTGCCGCCGTACTACCACCCGGGCCCGGACTCGGAGGCCTACCGCTACATGATCGACCGTCGTCGTCGGCTCGGCGGATCCGTCCCCGAACGTCGAACCCGAGCGGCAGCCCTGCCGATGCCTCCCGCCGAGTCCTATGAGGTCCTGCGGCGTGGGTCCGGAAAGCAACCGGTGGCCACGACGATGGCCTTCGTTCGACTGCTCAAGGACCTCATGCGTGACAAGGGGATCGGCGCGCGCTTCGTGCCGATCATCCCGGACGAGGCTCGCACCTTCGGGATGGATTCACTCTTCCCCACGGCCAAGATCTACAACCCCGGCGGGCAGCAGTACATCTCTGTCGATCGCGAGTTGATCCTCAACTACCAGGAGGCCAAGGACGGCCAGATCCTGCATGAGGGCATCAACGAGGCCGGATCGGTTGCCTCATTCATCGCCGCTGGCTCGTCGTACTCAACGCACGGCGAGCCGATGATTCCGATCTACATCTTCTATTCGATGTTCGGGTTCCAGCGCACCGGCGATGCCTTTTGGCAAGCGATGGATCAGATGGTGCGCGGGTTCGTCCTCGGCGCAACGGCCGGCCGGACGACCCTGAACGGCGAAGGCCTTCAGCACGAGGACGGTCATTCGCTCCTGCTGGCCTCGACGAATCCTGCGGTTGTCGCTTACGACCCGGCCTACGGCTACGAGATCGGCCACATCGTGGCCGACGGTCTGCGCCGAATGTACGGCGAGGACCCCGAGGACGTCTTCTACTACCTGACGGTCTACAACGAGCCATATCCGCAACCCGCCGAACCGGACAACGTCGACGTGGACGGCATCGTGCGCGGAATGCACCTCGTGTCGCCCGGATCCACGGACGGCGAGAAGCCACAGATCCTCGCCTCCGGTGTCGCCGTCAACTGGGCCCTCGACGCCCAGCGTCTCCTTCGAGATGACTGGAATGTCGATGTGGACGTGTGGTCAGTGACATCCTGGAACGAGTTGCGCCGCGAGGCCCTCGAGGTTGATCGCTGGAACTTCCTGCACCCCATGGAGCCGCAGCGGCAGCCGTTCGTCACCGAGCGCTTGACCGGTCGCGGCCCGACCGTCGTGGGTGTCTCAGACTTCATGCGCGCGGTCCAGGATCAGATTCGCACCTGGGTCCCCGGCGACTATCTGACACTGGGCACCGACGGCTGGGGGATGTCCGACACGCGTGGCGCCCTGCGGCGATACTTCCTCGTCGACGCTCAGTCCATCGTGGTGCGCACGCTCACCGGACTGACCGAGTCCGGAGTCGTCACGCGACAGACTCTGGCAGACGCGATCGACAAGTACGACCTGCTGGACCCGGCCAAGGCCGACGCGGGCAACACGGAGGGTGGGGGATGAGTAGTCGAGACCCACGCCGCTTCCTGCGCTATCTCGAGGCCGAACGCAAGGCCTCACTTCTCTACCGTGCGCTCGCTGACGTCAGCGACGGCGAGCGCAGGGCGGCGCTCCTTGAACTCGCAGACATCGAGGACGAGCACGCCGCGCACTGGGTCGACAAGCTCACCGCTGCCGGAGTGCCGATCCCCCAACCACCGCAGGCGCTTGACCCTGACGATGCCGCGATGGTGGCCCGGGCGCGAGCGGCAGGGATGGACGGTGTGCTCGCCGATCTCGAGCAGGCCGAGGGCGACAACGCGGGGATGTACGACGACGAACCCGACGCTCCGGACTCCATGTCGGCAGACGAACGCGAACACGCGGAGACGTTCCGCCGGCTGCGCGGGGCACCGCTGCAGGCGGGCCCGGGCGGACGATCCGACTCACCCGGTTCGGACCCGACGAGCGTCATCACCCCCGACGGCACAGCAGATTTCGGGGAGAAGTGGCATCGGGTTGACGCCTCCGGGTCCGTCCGTGCCGCCATCTTCGGGATTAGCGATGGCTTGGTCTCCAACACCGCACTCGTCATGGGCTTTGCCGGGACGGGGACGGACCGTGGCGTGGTCCTGTTTGCCGGAATCGCCGGCTTGCTCGCCGGTGCCTTCTCCATGGCCGCTGGCGAATACGTGAGCGTCGCCAGCCAGCGTGACCTGTTCACGCGCGAACTCGAGATGGAGGCCGCCGAGCTCCGCGACAAGCCCGAGGAGGAGCGTCGCGAACTCGAACTCATCTACCGCGCGAAGGGGATGGATCGCGCGACCGCCAAGGCCGCGGTCGACAAGATCTTCGCTGACCCGGACAAGGCCCTGGACACGCTCGCTCGCGAGGAGTTGGGACTCAATCCTGACGAACTCGGCAACCCCTACAAGGTGGCGGTCTCGAGCTTCCTCGCGTTCGCGATCGGCGCCTTCGTGGTCGTCCTGCCCTACCTCTTCCTCACCGGTACCGCTGCCCTGGTCACGGCGATCGTCCTTTCCGTTCTCGCGATGCTCATCGTGGGCGGACTCGTCGGCCGCTTCTCCGGTCGCGGCATCCTCCGAGGTGCCATCCGACAATTCGCGGTGGGTGCGCTGGCTGCAGGAGTGACCTTCATCATCGGTCGGGTGATCGGCGAGATGACGGGCTTGAGCTCCACGGGCCTTGGTTAGCAGTGTCCGAGCGGCGCGCCGCGACGGCACGGGAACTCGAACGAGCGTCGGGCCAACTGGCCACCGCGGCCACGGCCCGAATGGACGAACGCCTCGCCTGGTTCCGCGATCTACCCGCCGAACAGCGCTCCTGGGTGGGTCTCATCGCGCAGGCGGGTGTGGCCGCTGTCATCGCCTGGTACCGCGATCCGAAGACCGCGACGGCGAGCGCCGTCGATGTCTTCGCCACGGCGCCGCGCGAACTCGCCGGAGCGATCTCACTGGAGCAGACGGTCGAGATGGTGCGCTGCACCGTCGATCTGCTGGAAGAGTTGCTCCCACAGCTCGCCGGACCTGATTCGGCCGCGGACGTCCGCGATGCCGTGCTCACCTACTCGCGTGAGATCGCCTTCGCCGCCGCGGAGATTTATGCGCGCGCCGCCGAGGCACGCGGTGCCTGGGATGCCCGGCTCGAGGCCCAGATCATGGAGTCCCTGCTACGGGGCGAAACCGAGGCGGACATCGTCAGTCAGGCCGCCGCATTGTCATGGCATCCGCAGGCCGTATCCCTCGTGGGGCCACCACCGGCCGGCGACACGGCGGCGGCCCTCCAGGTCATGCGCCGTGCTGCCGAACATCACGACCTCACCTTGCTGACGGCTCTCCACGGCTCAGCGCTGGTGGTCCTCGCCAGCGGAACCGTCGACGGAGAGCGCACCGCGCGTCTGCTCACCCCGCACTTCGGTTCCGGTCCGCTCATGATCGGACCTCCCATCGCCAACATCGACGACGTGGCCCGTTCCTGCTCGGCCGCATTGGCGGCATTCGCCGTCGCGCCTGCCTGGCCCACGGCGCCGCGTCCCTGTCACGCCGATGACCTGCTCCCCGAGCGCACGCTGGTCGGCGAAGAGGCAGCCCGGACGCAGTTACTCGACGAGATCATCGGGCCCCTCGATGACGATCAGATCCGCACCCTGGAAGTGCTCCTCGAGGAGGAGGGGACGATCGAGGGCACCGCACGCGCCCTCTTCGTCCATCCCAACACCGTGCGGCATCGGATTCGCCGCATCGAGGCGCTGACTGGTCGGTCTCCCCTCGATTCACGAGATCGCCTGGGTATTCGCCTCGCCCTGAGCCTGCATCGGTTGTAGGTTTCCTACAATATTGCGACGACGACATTGGCGCCTACGACAGGGCGCCACTGACCGTCGATAGGGAAGGGTTGCCGTCGTGCTCGTCGTCGTCGCACCTGGACAAGGTGCCCAGTCCCCCGGCTTCCTCACCCCGTGGCTCGACGTACCCGAAGTTGCGGCCCGCCTCGAGTGGCTTTCCGCCGTTAGTGGGATCGACCTCATCGAGCACGGCACACGCTCGGACGCCGAAACCATTCGCGATACGGCGATCGCTCAGCCGCTCCTCGTGGGCGCCGGACTCGTCACGCTCCTGTCGCTCTTCCCGCATCCCAATGAGGCCTTCAGCAAGGTTGCCGTTGGCGCGGGGCACAGCGTCGGTGAGATCACGGCGGCTTCGGCCGCGGGTGTGATCTCCGCCGAACAGGCCATGGTGTTCGTCCGCGAGCGTGGGCGAGCGATGGCACGAGCTGCCGCGGCGGTCCCCACCGGCATGAGCGCTGTCCTCGGTGGCGACCCGGACGTGGTCGTGGCGGCGGCTGAGGCCGCGGGGCTGACGGCGGCCAACATCAACGGGGCCGGCCAGATCGTCGTTGCCGGTGCGCTCGATGCGTTGGCCGACTTCGCTCCCGAGGGCGCGCGGGTGCGACCCCTCCAGGTCGCGGGCGCCTTCCACACCGAATACATGGCCTCCGCGGTGGAAGCCCTGGGCAACTACGCGCGCGCGATCTCGACACACGATCCACGCATTCAGCTGCTATCCAACGCCGACGGCCGAGTCGTGCACGACGGCCGCGATGTCCTGCGACGGCTCGTCCTCCAGGTCTCCCGCCCAGTCCGCTGGGATCTGTGCATGGCCTCAATGGCTGACCTCGGAGTGACGGCACTGATCGAGATCCCACCCGCGGGCACGCTCACCGGATTGGCCAAGCGCGCGCTCCCCGGCGTGCAAACCCTTGCGCTCAACACCCCCGACGACCTGCAGGCCGCCTGGGATCTCGTTGCCGAGCACGGTGTGCCCAGTCCGCTCGACACCTCTCCGTCGTGGCGCCTTGTCGTCTCGCCGATGAAGGGCACCTTCCACGCACCACACGGTGGAGTGACCGCCACCGGTGGCGCGCTCGAGCCGGGTGCAACCGTCGGCACCGTCGCCAACCTCCGTGACTCCGTCGACGTCACCGCACCGCATGGCGGAACCGTGGTCGAGTGGCTTGTCGAGGATGCTGACCCGGTCTCCCCCGGTCAACCACTCGTCCGTCTTCACCCGTCCTATGAGGAGGACGCCCTGTGACCGCAACGATTTCTTCGCCCGCCGGTGCACCGCACGCCCGGATCATGTCCGTCGGCAGCTACCGACCCGAGCGCGTCGTGACCAACGCCGAGGTGTGCGAGCGCATCGACTCGAGCGACGAGTGGATCCGCGAGCGGTCGGGCATCGTCGAGCGACGCTATGCGGCCGAGGACGAGAGCGTCGTCGATCTCTCGGTCTACGCCGCCGAGAAGGCACTCGCGGCTGCGGGTATCACCCCCGACCAGGTCGGTTTCGTGCTGGTGGCCACCGTCACGCACCCCTTCCAGACCCCATCCGCCGCTTCCGAGGTCGCCTACCGCCTCGGCGCGGTCAACGCGGCCTCCACCGACATCAGTTCGGCGTGCGCCGGCTTCTGCTACGGCCTGGCGATGGCTCAGGACATGGTGCGCGGAGGCAGTGCGGAGTACGTCGTCGTCGTCGGTGTCGAGAAGCTCACCGACTGGATCGATCTCGACGATCGCTCGACGGCGTTCATCTTTGCCGACGGTGCGGGCGCCGTTGTCGTCGGACCCTCTGACGAGCCAGCCATCGGTCCGGTGGTCTGGGGTTCGGACGGCTCGCAGCACGATGCGATCTGCATGACGCAGTCCCTCATCGAGTACCGCGACAACGGTGGTCCGCGATTCCCGACGTTGTCGATGCAAGGTCAGCAGGTCTTCCGCTGGGCGGTGTCCAACGGCTCGGTGAAAGCGCAGGAGGCCCTCGACCGCGCGGGTGTCACCGCAGATCAGCTCGATGCCTTCATCCCCCACCAGGCCAACATGCGCATCACCGACGCCATGATCCGCGCCCTCAAACTGCCCGAGCACGTGCCGGTGGCCCGCGACATCGCGACCACCGGCAACACCTCTGCCGCGTCCATCCCCATCGCGATGGACCGCATGCTCTCCACCGGCGAGGTGCCCCACGGGGGCACAGCACTCCTCATCGGATTCGGAGCTGGCCTGGCCTATGCAGCCCAGGTCGTGACCCTGCCCTAGCGTGGACCCCCACGCACCCACTGCACACCCCGTATCGAAAGGAATCAGCATGAGCCAGGAGATCCTCGACGGCCTCGCCGTCATCGTCAATGAGGTCGCCGGTGTCCCGGTCGCCGACATCCAGCCCGACAAGTCGTTCATCGACGATCTGGATATCGACTCCCTGTCCATGGTCGAGGTCGTCATGGCCGCCGAGGACAAGTGGGGCGTGAAGATCCCCGACAGCGAGGTCAAGAACCTCGTCACCGTCGGCGATGCCGTCGCCTACATCCAGAAGTCGACTGCCTGATCCATGCGCATCGCCGTCACGGGACTGGGGGCCACGACACCGATCGGCGGTGATGTGGCCAGCAACTGGTCCGCCCTCATCGAAGGCCGCTCCGGCATCAGGACACTCACCGAGGAGTGGGTGCCTGACATGACGGTCCACTTCGCGGGCACGCTCGCCGAGGAGCCACCTCTGGATCGCGTCGAGGCACGCAAGCTCGACCGCTCCCAGCAGGTGGCGCTCGTCGCTGCGCGCGAAGCCTGGGCCGATGCGGGCAGCCCCGAGGTGGACCCGTTGCGGATGGGCGCCGTGATCGGCTCGGGCATTGGAGGGTTCATCACCCTTCTCAATGCCTACGACACGCTCAAGGAGCGCGGGCCTTCGCGGATCTCCCCCCACACCGTGCCGATGCTCATGCCCAGCGGCCCTGCCGCCGTTGTGGGCCTGGAGTTCCACGCCGCCGCCGGAGTGCATGCGCCGGTCAGCGCCTGCGCGTCCGGCGCAGAGGCGATCGCCGTCGGCGCCCGCATGATCGAGGACGGTCGCGC
>Ga0208004_1000379_pt1 | contig 17428 bp, 30 predicted proteins | sample DEB08_DNA_6_FD_184522 | JGI IMG/M metagenome (GOLD analysis project Ga0208004, IMG submission 184522) | Aqueous microbial communities from the Delaware River and Bay under freshwater to marine salinity gradient to study organic matter... | ecosystem: Environmental > Aquatic > Marine > Coastal ...
TCGGCGTTGAATGAGGCGAAGAACAATCGTGGCGTGTCTCAGCAGGCGGTGGCGTTCGCCAAGCAGTACGACGCCGATGCGGTGTACGAGAAGTATTGGAAGCCTGCTCTCAAGGAGATTGTCGAATGGTGCCGGTTGTCCCAGTCCTGATCGTGCCGGTGCTCACGGAGCATTGGCGTGTTGATGCGATGCTGCTGTCGTTCGAGGGCCGTATCGGGAAACTGATTTGCATTGACAATGGGAACTCGGAGTGGGTGCCGAAGACGCATAAGGCGCAGGAGGTGTTCGTGTGGCGGATGCCGTCGAATCTTGGTGTGGCTGCGTCGTGGAATCTGGGCATCAAGGCGACGCCGTTCTCAACCGGGTGGATGTTGGTGAATCATGACGTGCAGTTCGGTGAGGGTGGCACGGCTGCGTTCTATGGGTCGGCGACGAAGAGCAACATGGTGTTGGGTGGTAAGCCGAACTGGTCGTGCGTGTGGATTGGTAGCGATGTGGTGCAGAGGGTCGGGTTGTTCCATGAGGGTTTCCATCCCGCGTATTTTGAGGACACTGATTTCGAGAGTCGTGCGAGGCGTGCGAACGTGGAGATTGTGTTGTCGACTGCGGCGGTGAATCATCGGAACTCGAGCACCTTGGCGTCGAACGAGAAGTTCCGTGAGAAGAACACGGTGACGTTCCAGTCGAACCTGCACCGGTTCAATGAGCGGCAGGAGCGGCCGTGGGAAGAGTTGAGGGATTGGGAGTTGGAGCGAAGGTTGTTGCAGTCGTGGGATTGAAGCTGGTTGTGGTGTGCCCTGGTGGGGCGGTGACTGGTGGTCCGCATGCGATGCATCAGTTGGTTTCGGTGGCGAACGAGATTGAGTTGGGGTCGGCTGCGATTCTGTATCAGCCTCATGCGACGACTCCTGAGCCGTATCGGCGCTACAACTGTCCGGTGATTGAGATGAATCGTGTGCCGTCGGATGCGTTGATTGTGTTGCCTGAGATTTGGCCTGAGTTGTCGCAATGGTTTCCGAGGAATCGTGCGGCGTTGTGGTGGTTGAGTGTTGACAACTTCGGTTCGCACGGCCAGACAGATGTGTCTGGTATTGGTCTGCATCTGTGTCAGTCGGAGTATGCCTGGCGTCATGTCCGCTGGAAGATGAGCGGCAAGTGCATGATGTTGACGGATTGGGTGGAGGTCGCCGAGTCTGAGCAGGTTCGTGGTGATCGGGTGGTGGTGAATCCGGCGAAGGATGCCGGGTTGATGCGCCCGTTCATGGCGTCGAATCCTGACGTGGAGTTCGTTGAGTTGCGCGGGTTGGACCGTCTCGGGGTGGCGGGAGTGTTGCGGTCGTCGGGTTTCTACATCGACTTCGGTCGGCATCCTGGGCGGGACCGTCCGCCTCGTGAGGCGGCGTTGGCTGGGTGTGTGGTGTTGTCGGTGTTGAACGGGTCGGCCAGATTGTCGGAGGACATGCCGATTGGTGACGAGTTCAAGTTTGATTCGTTGTCGGATGCGAACCGCAAGTTTGAGTCGGTGCGTGAGGATTGGGCGGATGCTTCGGATTGGCAGGCTCCGTATCGTCGGCAAATCGCTCGGCAGCGATACATCTTCACCAGCGAGGTTCATGCGTTGTTGGAATCGCTGGGTTGAACGAAGAGTAGGATTGACCCGTCATGGCGATCACCAACGGCTACGCGACCCGCAACGAGGTGAAGGCGGCGCTACGAATCGGCACGGCCGACACCGTTGACGATGTCCTGATTGACAACTGCATCGGTGCGGCATCCCGGCTGATTGACGGGTATTGCAACCGCCAGTTCTGGGCGGCCGCATCGGCCACCCCGCGAGTGTTCCAAGCCAACACCGAATACGTCTGCGACGTCGACGACTTCTACACCACGACAGGTTTCGTCTTGAAGACCTCCTCGTTCGCGGACGGCAACTTCGATACCACGTGGGCATCCACCGACGTGCAGCTCGAACCGTTGAACGGCGTGCTCGATGGGCTGACCTGGTCATACGACAAGTTGCGTGCAATCGGCAACTACCTCTTCCCGACGGTGAACGCGAACTATGGCGAGCAGGCGTTGGTACAGGTGACTGCTTCGTGGGGTTGGGCGAGCGTGCCAGAGCCGATTATGCAGGCGTGCATCATCCAGTCGTCGCGCATCTTCAAGCGGTATGATTCGCCGCTCGGCGTCGCCGGGTTCGGCGACCTTGGTGCTATCCGTGTGTCTAGATTCCTTGACCCTGACATGGCTCAGCTCGTCGAGCCGTATCGACGCATGCGGATGTTCGCCTGATGCCAGCCACAATCAGTCAAGTCAAAGACGGGTTGAAGACTGCCATCAACACCGTCTCAGGTTTGCGTGCGTTCGACTATCAGCCCGACCAGGTGAACCCGCCGTTCGCATGGCCGACACTCGACACCATCACCTACCACCAGACCGGCATGGCCAGCGGTGGTGTGGTCATGAACTTCACCGTCACGCTCGTGGTCAACCGGGCATCGGAACGAACCGCCCAAGACCAACTCGACCAATACATGTCGTGGGATGGAGCCAAGTCGCTTCGTGCCGCCATTGAAGCAGACCGCACGCTCGGCGGTGTGTGCGATGACCTGATCGTCACCAATGCCGAGAACCTGACGAACATCGACGCCAACGACACCCTGTATTTGGCGGTTGATTTCAAAGTCACGGTGTACGCTTAGAACATGGCGAAATACCTCGTCTCTGGACCATTCCCTGTGAGCGGCGTTCAGCCGGGCGGACATGTGGACGGAAGCGGAATCGACGATGTAGAGTTGTTGATTGCGGCGGGCATTCTGACGCCAGTCGAAGAATCCAAGAAAACCTCAAAGGCCGATAAGGCAGGAGACAAATAGTCATGGCAAAGCTGGTCCTCAAAGACGCGAACATCGTGTTCAACGGAACCGACATCTCAGCGAACGTCGCGTCGGTGACGCTGTCGACCACCGCTGCGGAAGTGTCCACCACCGCATTCGGAGCCACCGCTCAGACCCGCGTCTCGGGTCTCATCGACAACTCGGTGACGTTCAGCGTGCACAACGACTACAACGCCATTGACGGAATCTTCTTCCCGCTCGTCGGCTCGACCGCAGTCACCTGCGTCATCAAGCCGAACGGCACCGCTGCCGCTTCGTCGGCGAACCCGTCGTACACCTTCTCGGTTCTCGTGACCGAGTGGACTCCGGTCAACGGTGCGGTCGGCGAACTCGCCACCGCCGACGTGACGTTCCCAATCTCGGGCGCAATCACCAAGGCCGTCGCCTGATCTAACCCAACAACACAAGGAGCTAGGCAATGAAACTCGGGTTGACCGTTCACGGCACCGACGGCAAGAAACGACTTGCAGTCGTAGCCTTCGCCGACTTCGTCAAATACGAAGAAATCCACGACAAGTCAATGGCCAAGGTCGAAGCAGAGATGAAGGTGCGCGACCTCGCCTGGTTGGCGTGGCATTGCGAGAAACGCAACAAGGTCACCGCTCTCGAGTTCGACGCATGGCTCGACACGGTTGAAGAGATTTCTGCCGGTGAAGGCGAGGACAAGATTGTCCCTTTGGAGAGCAGTCAGCCCACTGGCTGATCGCCTATCTGGCGGTCGAGACCGGCATTGCGCCGTCGGTGTTGCTGACTGAATCACCTCGAATGCTTTACACGATGGTGTCGTATCTGCGTTGGCGTGCGGTGAAGATGAATCCGAACACGCCCTACAATCGGTGACATGGCGACAATCAAACGGTTAGGTGATACCACCGGTGCGCGTGGCATGGGTGCCGACATCCAACTGCAAGTCGATGGGTTGTTCACCTTCTTGCGAATCGCCAGCCAGGCTTACCCTGAGTTCAACAAAGAGCTGCGTCTTGCATCGGAAGAGATTGCGCAGGTAGTGGTCGACAGGGCCAAGGCAAATGCGGCAGGGCAGGCGAAGCACGGACAAAGCGTCCGAGGTTCATCGGGGCGTTCTCAGGCTCAGGTCGTGGTCAACGGATTGCGTGCCAGACGTGACCGAGTGCCGACCATCAAACTCGATCACAACAAGTTGTACCCGTCAAAGTCGCGGAGCAATCGAAGCCGCGGACTTGGCATGATGGGACCAGCCCGGTTCGGTGCTGGTGAGTCTTCGCCATACCGAGGATTCGACCGCAAGGTCACCTATGGCGATGTGTTCTGGGGTGCCGAGTTCGGCGGTCGCAGACGCAAGACCACCCAACAGTTCCTCCGCCACCGTGGACGCCAGGGCTACTTCTTCTGGCAGGCAGTACGCGACAACCGTTCATTCATCGCCAAGACCTACGACGAGAAGATTGCGTCCATTCTGAAGACCCTTGCCTCGGGAGCGAAGTGACGCTAGGGTGACCGTAGGAGGCCCGCCATGCCTACTGACATCAAGGCAGTCAAGTTCGACGACATCAAGACCATCCATCCAAAGCAGTTCGCCATCTCGTGGCTCGGCCTTGAGGCGCTGCTCACCCATAGCGTCGAGAACACGGACAAGACCAAGCGCGATCTCTGGTCGCCTGTCGAGTATTACCACCTGTCGACGCGAGGCAACCGCAACGTCAAGAACGTGACGTGTCTCGTCGTCGACATGGACGGCGAATCATTCGACTACGCCAAGCTCGACGGGCTCGAGTACCTCGCCTACACCACATGGTCGCATCAGCCTGACGACGAACACTGGCACTTGGTGTTGCCGCTCGCCAAGCCGGTGCCAGGACACCGATGGAGCGAAGTCTGGACTCAACTCCACGAACGCATCAACGTCGTGGGCGACCCGCAGACTAAGGACCCAGCACGAATCTTCTACCGCCCGCAACATCGCCCAGGCGTCGTGCCGGGGTTCAAGCGTCAACATGGTGCACGACTTGAACCGAATCTTGAGGCGCGTTTCTACCCGCGTCCCGAGTTTCGTAGGAATACTAGAACGGTGCAGTCAACCCTCAGTACCGATTGTTTCAATGAGGCATGGTGGAATGAACCGCAGGATTTGTCACGATTCACCGGCATGACCAAGACCCAGATTGCGGCTTCACTACTTGAGGAATACGAAGAACTCAGAAAGACGCTGTCGTTTGACTGAGTAGAATCGGCGGTCATGGCCGTCACCCGTGACTTCATTGTCAAGCTGATCGCTGACCCGAAGGACCTGCTCAAAGGGTTCAACGAGATAGGCGACAAAGCGAAGAACATCTTTGGCGGTGCCGATGCCGACATGAAGAAGCTCGTGCCGAGCATCGCTGCGGTCACGGCTGCGTCGGCTGCGGCATTCGCCGGACTGGCCGCATTCGCCACCAAAGCCACTCAAGCCGCCATCGAAGACCAGGCTGAACAGGAACGCCTCGCCCAGACGTTGCAGAAGGTCGTCGGCGCAACCGACGAGGCGGTGGCGTCGACGGAGAAGTTCATTGAAGGTCTTGCCAAGACGACCACGTTCTCCGACAGCCAACTCCGCCCGGCGTTGTCGTCACTCGTCGTTGCCACTGGTGACCTGACTCGAGCACAAGACCTACTCACCGTCGCCCAAGACATCTCCGTAGCCACAGGAACCGACCTTCAGCAGACCAGCGAAGCGTTGGCCAGAGCCGCAAATGGCAACATGAAGGCGTTGCAGGCGTTGAGCCCGACCCTGCGCGACAACATCAAGGAAGGTCAGTCCTTCGATCAGGTATTGCGGGAGTTGCAAGCCAACTTTGGTGGCGCGGCCGAAGCGGCAGCCGGAACGCTGGGCGGACAGATGACGATTCTGCGAAACCGATTCGACGAGATTGTCGAGTCAATCGGAGCGGCATTCCTGCCCATCCTGGAAGAACTCGTCGGTGCGCTCGGATTCGTAGCAACCTTCATTGAGAACAACACCACACTCGTCATCTTCCTGACCTCATCACTACTGGCGATGACGGGAGTCATCACCGCAGTGGTCGCAGTCTGGGGTGCATACAAGGGAGCGTTGGCGTTGGCTTCGGCAGCGAACTACGTCTTCGGTGCATCGCTGACCGCAACCGGTATTGGTGCAATCATCGTGCTCGTCGGCCTCCTGGTCGGTGCGTTCGTCACACTCGTCGCCAAGACGGGAAGCGTATCCGATGCTTTCAAGACGATGGTCAACTTCGTCATCATGGTTTGGGAACAGTTCACGAACAACATCATCATCGGTGTCAACTATGTGATTGACGCCCTGAATGCCATCACGTCGCCGTTGCGCAAGATCGGCATCGACATCGGCACCATCGACAAGATTGCCCCGGTGGCGTTCGGTCGCATGGAACTCGCCGCCAAGGACGCAGCGGACGGCGTCGATGAAGTCAAGGTGGCATTGGAGAAGACGTCGGGTCAGTTGCAACGATTCATCTCAGGTATCCAGGCGGAGAACCGTGCGCGTGCCGCGTCGCAGGGTGCGCTCGATGAATACAACAAATCCATCAGACAGCAGTTGAGCTCGACTGGCGGTGCGGCGGAGAAGACCAAGACCGCAGCCGACAAGTTGAAGGAATACACGCAGGTGTTGAAGTCGGCGCAGTCGGCTTCCAAGTCGTTCGGTGACGCCCAGAAGCGTGCAGGCAAGGCGCAGGAATCGGTTGCCGAAGCGGACAGGGCTGTCGCCGCGGCGCAGGCTGCGCTGCTCAAGGCTCAGCAGGCGGGTTCACCGGCGGAGATTGCCGACGCCCAGCGGGCGGTGGCTGCCGCTGAGCGTGGTTTGGCTCGCGCCAAGTTCGGTCAGGAAGAAGCAATCATCGCAGTGCGTGACGCGGAGAAGAAACTGGCGGAGATTCGCAAAGACCCAGAGTCGACGCCAGACGAGATTCGCAAAGCGGAGATTGCGTTGGCTGAGGCGAAGTTCTCGGTCGCCGACGCAGAGGACAACCAGATCGAGGTTGCGAACAAGTTGGCGGAGGCTCGCCGCCAGTTGCGTATCGCCACGACCGGTCTGACTGAAGGTGACAAGGAACTGGTGCCGTTCCAGGATGCTGTCACCGCCGCACAGAAACGTCAGAAGGATGCGGCCGAGGCATACCAAGAGGCGATTGAGAATCAGACCGAGGCGTTGAATCGGTACAAGGAAACGCTCGAGGAGTTGGGCAATGTTGCCGAGAACTTCCCGAAGATCGCAGCGCGTGTGGGCGCACCAGACCTCATTCCGATCGTGCCAACCCCGACGGGTGGTACGGCTGGTGCAACCACGACCACACCCGCTTCAACCAATGTCAACGTGATGGTGAACTCGAGTGTCGTGAACCCGCAGCAGGTCGGGCAGGAAATCGCCGACTATCTGCGTGCCTACCATCTCGGCGGCGGCGACCAGCGCTACTACACGGCGGTCTAACCGATGGCAAAAACAGCCATCTGGGGACAAACCTACAAAGTCCTCCTCGACACCGGGCTACTCCAAAACGAGTTCCAACTCGACTCCTCCCAACTCGACGGCACCAACATCCTTGACGGCACCATCGACTTCGCAGACGTCACCGAATACGTGCAATCCGTCAGCATCCGCCGCGGCAGACCAGACCAACTCGCACCGATGCCCATCGGCGTGGCCACCATCATCCTCGACGACCAGGCATCACAACGCGCCTTCGACCCTTCCAACACCGCATCGCCCTACGTTGAGTCCGGCTACGGCATCGCCCCGATGCGCTACGCCCAAATCTACGGCGGCACCGCAGGCGACGAACCGCTCTTCATCGGCCGTGTCCGAGACCTTGACATCGACTACCAGCAACCAAACGTCTCACGCGCCATCGTCAGCCTCGTCGATGACCTCGCGCAACTCGGCCGCACCAACCTCACCGCATTCAACCCATCCAGCCAGTTGACCTCCGCCCGCGTCTCAGCGATACTCGACCGACCCGAAGTCGGATACTCGACCGCGACACGCAGCATCGCCACCGGCAACTTCACGTGCGGCACCGTCGCCTACGACAACAACGACAACGTCAAATCCGCCATCGACGCAGTCGTGATTGCCGAAGACGGACGGTTCTTCATCAGCCGTGGCGGCACCGCAACATTCCAGTCGAGCATCGACTTCACGTTCGGGACAGCAACCTTGAGTTTCGGTGACGCAGGCGGAACCGCCATCCCATACCAGGCGTTGTCCGTCGGCTACGGAGTCGAGACCCTCTACAACAACATCCAAATCGGTGTGCAGGGTCTCGCCCTGGCGACCGCAGCCGACTCCACCTCACAGTCCGAGTTCGGTGTCCAGACCTTGAGCCTGAATGACGTACCACTCAACACGCTCGCAGCAGGCACCACACTCGCCCAGCAGTTGCGCGACAAATACAAAGACCCGGTATTCCGCTTCAACGAAATCAGCGTCGTGCTCAACGGGCTGTCGGAGGCGAACGCCCAAGCCGTCTCCACACTCGAAATAGGTGACCTCGTGTCTGTGACCAAGAGCTTCACCGTCGGCTCACCCACCACCGTGGCAAAGACGATGTACGTCGAGCAGATCACTCACAACATCACACCCAACAGCCACACCGTCACCCTCGGACTCGGCCAGGCGCAACTGCTCACCTTGTTCATCCTTGACACTTCCGCTCTTGACGACGTTGACGTTGGGCTAGGATAAGCATCACTATGGGAGCCAATGCACAGACCACAGTTCCCACCTTTACCGCTGGTCAGGTATTGACTGCTGCACAGGTGAATCAAATCAACACGGGTATTCCAGTTGCGGCTGGTACCGCTCAACGTGACGCATTGTTCGGCGGCACTGGCGAAAAAACGTTGGCTGAAGGTCAACTTGTGTACGTTGAATCCGTCGGCCTGCAATCGTACAACGGCAGTTCTTGGGTCACTTGGGGCACCGCACCATCATCTGGTTTGGCGGTGGTGCAGGCACAGACCACCGAAACGGCAGCTGCAACAGTGACCGATGATGGCGTGTTCACCTCGACGTATCGCAACTATCTGATTGTCGGCTCATTCAGTACCAGCAGCACCGGCACTGTCGGCGTACAGTTGCGCGCCAGTGGCGTGACCACGACGGCGAACTACGCCTACCAACGCATCACCGCTGCAGATGGCACGCTGTCTGGCGCTCGTGGTCATACGCAGTCCAACTGGGTTGTCGCGACTGCAACAAACGGCGCATTTCCTAGCGGCTTCGCGTTCTACATCTACCAACCGCAGATCGCAGCCGCTACACCGTTTTGGTTTCAATACAATCAACAGTCTGGAAACAACACGGACTCGCTTGTTTCCGAGTCACGAACAGGTACTCAGAACAGTTCGACGCAGTTCGACGGCATCATCTTCACGCCGAGTACCGGCACGATCACCATGACCTACACCATCTACGGATTCGGAACAACATGAAAACTTTGCACAACGGCGTCCTACGCGACATGACACCCGACGAAGTGGCAGAGATGCAGGCGACTCAAGCCGACATGAACGCCGCACTCGAAGCCGAAGCGGTTGCAGCCGACGCGAAAGCCGCTGCTCTGGCCTCGGCTCGCACGAAACTCGCTGCTCTCGGTTTGACCGACGCAGAAGTCGCCGCACTCCTCGGAGCGTGAAACGAGGGCTTATCGCCCTACCCGCCGTACTTCTCGCCTTCGCGTCACCCGCACAGGCGGATAACCAACCTGGGTTGGCATACACCGTCTGGGACAATCGCACCGGTCAGTTCAACCAATACAACGCCAGCCCGCCACTCCCACCAACCACCCCAATCATCGCTACCGGCGTAGCCCCACGCATCGAGTATCAGTGGGGCGGCGGCCCGATCATGGGCACCGACATCTCCGAGGATGTCGTCATCAGGTTCGAGGGTTGGATTGACCCGCCCACCGACGAAACCTACTACCTCTGCATCGCGTCCGACGATGGAGCAAAGATGTATCTCAACGACACGCTCGTGATCGACGACTGGTACGACCGTGGCGGCGGCTGCGGGCAAACTGTCGACGCAGACTTCTCCGACGGTCAACCGAAAGAGCTCACCGTGTGGTGGTATGAGAACGGCGGCGGTGCGCACGTCACGCTGCTCTGGTACACCGGCAACGGTTGGGCCACCGCGCCCGAATCATGGTTCAGCGTCTTCGAGCCAGAGCCACCGGCAACCACCACCACGACAGAGGCAACGACGACTACGACCGAGCCACCGACAACGACCACAATCACCACGACCACGTTGCCACCGACCACTACGACCGAGCCGACGACGACGAACACCGAAGCACCGACTACAACTACGACTTCAACCACCACTACAACCACGACGACGACGGTCTATGTTCCGCCCGAGACCACTACCCCAACTACCACTACGACCACGACTTCAACCACCACTACGACCACTACAACTACGACCACGACAACTGAACCGCCGACCACCACGACCGAGGCACCAACCACCACGACCGAGGCACCAACCACCACGACTGTCGCGCCAACTACCACAACCACGATTCCTCCTACGACCACCACGACCGAACCTGCAACCACCACCACCGAAGCCACCACGACCACGACCACGACCGTCGCCCAGCCTGTTCCCAGCACCACGATTTACGTCGTCCCGGCTGAACCCTCCGTCGCCGAAGCAGTCAACGTCATCACCACCGCACCACTAGACGAGGTGCCAGTCGAGCAACTGCAAGAAGTGTTCGCCGCAATCGAACCAGAACTGCTCACCGCAGTCGAGGGTGAGGCAATCGCCCAGGCGTTGAACGACGCACCCGAAGAAGTCAAGGAAGCCTTCGAGGAAGAAGTCAACGTGTTCGCAGGCGTCTTCGACTCCTATCGGATGGTCGGCCAGAACATTGACGTCGGTCAACGTCGCACACTCATCGCCGTTGCGAATAGCCTTGTGGCTGTCGGACCAGCCCTGCGGCGGAGAAAGTAATGTTCAACAGATTGGGCAAAGAGATGCTCGCCCTCGGCTTCACCCTCGGAGCATCCGCCATCACCATCATGACGCTCTCCGGGGCGGTGCAGAACTGGGCGTTGTTCTTCACGTTTCTTTCGCTCGCACTACACTTGGCAGGCGTAGCAACCGAAGGAGAGAAAGACAATGACGACTGAAGTGAGCATCAAATCGAATCCGACCATCGCCAAGTTCTTCGACCTTGGCCAGAGACTCTTCTCGCTGTTCCTCGCCAACGCCCTTCCCGCGGTCACCGGTGGTGCCGTGCTCGGTGTCAGCGTCAGCAAAGCCGCAGCCCTCGCCGGTTTCATGGCGGTGATTCAGGTCGTGCAGAAGCTCGCAGCCGCGTCGACCGACGGAGAGTTGACGACCGAAGAAATCGCCGAGGCGTTCGGCAAACCAGCCAAGAAGAAGTAGTGGCATGCCACGCCCGAACTGGCCGGTCAAACCCGTCGTCTGGTGCGAACATCTCAAAGGCAAGAAACCGTCCGAGATAACACCCGACATGCTGGTGCCGATCACCGGTGGCGGCAAGCTCGAGAAATGTGCGGCGGAGCGTTGGGAACGGATGGTTGCGGCCGCGCAGGCTGACGGCATCACGTTGAAACCGACGTCGTCGGGTGACACGTTCCGCAGCATCGAGCAGCAGAAGGCCGGGTTCTTGGCGCGTTATGTGAAGCGTGAGATTCCAGGTCAGTCGAGCCGCACGTGGGAAGGTCGGACGTGGTGGTTGAAGAAGGGTATGGCTCCGATGGCTGCACCAATCGACGACCCGGCGAACGACAAGGCTCGCGGTTCACGTCACCTCTACGGCATCGCCGTCGACGTCGCCAACGCCAGCGGCCCGATACTCGAGTGGCTGCTCGCCAACGAGGAGAAGTTCGGTTTCAGCCACGAGGTGCTGGGCGATGCGAACGGCAAGGGTGCCGAGCCGTGGCACATCAGGCTGGTGAATCCGAATGCTTGACCAGGGTTGGGCTCTCGTCATCTCCGCGGTGGTGGCGGCGGTAGGTACCGTCATCGTCACCCTGCTCACCATGTTCCGTAAGGAGAACCGTCGGGACCACGGGGCGGTCATGGATGCCCTCGACCGGGTATCCACCACGGTTCAGCGGGTCGAGGGTAAGGTGGATTCACACCTCGAGTGGCACATAAAGGAGACAGGGAATGGGAGAGTTGTTCGACGCAATAAGGTCGGAGGCCGCAAAGCGTCCTAACGTCACGTCAACCGAGACGAGATTGGAAGCACATCTCGGCAAGGAAGGCTGGAAGGACTTTCAGAAAGCCTGCTTGGACAGGTCGTTCTCGACGTCGGTGATTTGTCGGGTCGTGAAATCTTCGGGCTTCAACGTCTCGTACTCCGCAATCCAGCGGATACGTGTCGACATCCAGAAGCAGGCCGAACAGTGACCGCGTATGACCACCAGCGGGAACTCGACGAACTCCAACGACTGCTCAAGAAAGCCCAGCAGGAAGCGGCGGCAAACAAGCGTCGCACCGACGACCTCGTCAACGCGGTCTACACAGCGGCGTATGAGGCCGCCAAGGCTTCCGGCAGAGGACTCGCTGTCAAGCGCCCTCCCGTGGATAAGCGACGCCGCAAGGCCGAAGTTGCGTTGATCCACGCCACCGACTGGCAGTTGGGCAAGAAGACCGTCACCTACGGCATCGACACCCTGGCGAAACGAATGGATTTGTTCGCCGACAAAATCGTTGAGATAACGAAGATTCAACGCCAAGACCACCCGGTCCGTGAAGCAGTCCTGATGCTCGGCGGCGACATGGTCGAAGGTGTCGGCATCTACGAGTCGCAGGTCTACGAAATCGAGGCACACCTGTTCGAGCAGCTCTTCGAGTGCGCACGCATCATCGAGAAACTGGTCCGCGACCTGGCTCAAGAGTTTGAGCACGTGCGCGTCGTCTGCGAGTTCGGCAACCACGGCCGCATCGGCAAATACGGCGTCATGCCCAAAGGCGACAACGTCGACCGCATGGCATACCGAATCGTCCAAGACAGAACCAAGGACATCGCCCACGTCACCTGGCAACAATCAGACAACTGGTACCAGCACTTCGCCATCGGTGCCTACAAGGTGCTGCTCGTCCACGGCGACGAAATACGCACCTACTCGGGCACACCGCTCTTCGGCATCATCAAACGAGTATCCGCGTGGGCTGCGGGCGTCGTACCAGCGTTCGACGACTGCTACATGGGTCACTGGCACAACCCGATTTCGGCGACCATCGGCAACGGCAACCGCGTGTTCATCACCGGCAGCCCGGAGAGTTCCAACGCCTACGCCGCAGAGCATCTCGCCGCCCAATCACGACCATCGCAACGCCTCCACTTCATCGACCCCGACAAGGGTCGCGTCACCGGGGAGTACGTCGTATGGCTCGACTAGAAGAGTTCGGCAGCCTCGCCCTCATCACCTGGCACGACACCCACAGCGACGACCAAGGCTGGCTCCACATCGGAGAAATCGACCCGACACCCTGCGTCGTCCACAGCGTCGGCTGGCTGCTACCCACCCACGAAGGCGGCAAACCAGACCACGTCACCCTCTACCAAACCCGCATCGAAGGCACCGACCAAATCGACTCCGTCGCCCACATCCCCGTCGGAATGGTCGTCAAAGTGAAGCTCTTGAATCGGACCGAGTTCAGGTAGGGTTTTCTTTGGATTAGCCAAGGAGGCGTCCACTAGGCTCGATGACGGCAGGTCCTCGGCCTCGGCGGGCGTCACGAGTCGACCGCCCCGCATCAGTTTCCTCCTTGGCTGATGCGGTCATACCTAGAACGGAGACACCATGAGAACCACCACAGCGGCCCTCATCCTTACCTTCGCCGCCTTCCTCGGGCTGATGCCAGCGATGGCGGCAGAAGCCCCGCAGACCGCACCAGAAGCGATTACAGCCCCGCAGAAGCCCAAAGCCACCACAACCACCACCCAAGCCCCAGAACCCCAGAGACGGCCTCTGGAGGTCGCTGACGGGCAATCCTGCCCAGGCTGGATAGACATCGCCCGTGAGGTCGGCTGGCCCGAGGCAGAGCTGCCGATGGTCGGGGCGGTGACCTACTTCGAGTCCCGATGCCTGAACACGGTGCGCGGGGACAACCAGGTCTCGTGGACCGCCTGGCAGATTCACACGAAGTCGTGGTGCCGACCGAACCGGTATTGGCCCGACGGTTATCTGCAAGCCATGCAAATAGTGACCCGCTGCGAAGACCTGCTCGACCCGCACACCTCCGCTAGAGCGGCCCTCGCCATCTGGCAGGTTGGCGGCTGGAAGCAGTGGACGACCTGGCGCAAAGCATCCACCACCTTGCAACCGTGATGCCCTATGGTCGAATCTGACCCAAAGGAGGGACAATGAAACCGACACACAAACTATGGATACTCACCGGCTTCACCGCCGCGTGGATCGGACTCTGGATGACAGGACCAGAGAACCCCGACGACACCTACTCGACGTGGGAGCTCTACCTGTTCGGCGCGGTGCTCATCGCCTGCTTCATCCAATCGGTTCGCATCTGGTCGGAATACTTCCAGCAGCGTGACGCCGACAAACTCCGAGAACTGTTGAAGCGCCGTGACCGAAACACTCGATAACTGGTCAAACGAAGACAACGTCTTCGTCCTACGCAAACCGAAGTGGCACGAACACGCACTCTGCTACGGCGTCTCAGGCGACATCTTCTTCGAGGAAGGCGTGAAGCGTCTCGTCATCGAAGCCAAGACGTACTGCAACCGATGCCCGGTACGAATCCAATGCCTTGAGCACGCCATCTCCAACGAAGAAATCGGTGTTTGGGGTGGACTCACCACCAAGGAACGCACCAAGGAAGCACGTCGCCGTCGTAGGCTCAAGGTTCATGGCCCATCCAAATAAACGTAAAGGCAACGCAGCGGAGCTTTTAGTAGCGAAATGGCTACGAAAGTACGGATGGGTGAACGCCGAACGCAGCCGTGCCGGTTGGACCGACGACCGTGGCGACATCGACGGCCTGCCAGGCGTCTGCATCGAGGTCAAAGCCGAGAAGAAGATTGACTTGGCGGGCTACATGAAAGAGCTCGCCAACGAGATGGGCAACGCACGCGCCTGGACCGGCACCGTCATCGTCAAACGTCGCGGCAGCCAAGACGTCGACGAATGGTATGCGGTCATGCCAGCCAAGGTGTGGGCCGAACTGCTCGCTATGCTTGACCGTCCTACACCGCCCCGCTAAGGTTCTCTCACTCCCAATAAGCCCACAACAAGGAAAGGCCCGCCAGCCCAATGACAAACGCCGACGAGTTCACGACCGCCGAAGCACCCAAAGACCGATGGGGTCGCTACCGCATCATCACCACCAGCGGTAAAGAAACATCGTTCACCCGCGTCACCACGATCGCCAAATGTCTCGACGATGAAGGTGCACTCACCGCGTGGAAAGGTCGCATGACCGCGACAGGTCTCGTGCATCGCAACGACCTGCTCGTCGCTGCATCAACATGCCTCGACGACAAACAATCACTCGACCGCATCGTCCAGCAGGCAATCGAAGCAGCAGGTGCATCGAGCAAAGCGAACATCGGCACCGCGCTGCACCAACTCACCCAGGCGATTGACCTCGGCCAGAAGCCCGCAATCCTGCCCGGTCTGCAAGCCGACGTCGACTCCTACGTCGCAGGCATCACCCGACACGGCGTCATCATCGACCCGCGCCTCGTTGAAGTGCTGCTCGTCAACGAGAAGTACGAGTACGCAGGTACCGCTGACCGCATCGCCCGATTCCGCAACCGCAAACGCAAACAAATCTTCGATCTGAAGACCGGCAACATCGAGTACGCGATCAACGCCATCGCAGTCCAGATGGCGATGTACGCCAACGCCGAATACATCTACGACTGGCGCACCAAAGAACGCACACCGATGCCCGAACTCGACAAGACCCGCGGCGTCATCATCCACCTCCCAGCCGGACAGGCAAAGTTCGACCTCTACGAACTTGACCTCGTCGCCGGGTGGGAAGCCGCCAAGATGGCGATGGACGTCCGCGCCTGGCGCAAGCGTAAAGACCTGCACATCAAAGTGCATGCGGAGGCGGCGGCCACAGACGGAGTTCCGCCCACAACTGGAGTCGCCGCCTCTGCCGACCTCAACCAAAGCGATGCGCTCGCCCGCATCTACAACCTGCCCGTCGCCGCACGCGAACTGTTGAAAAAGACGTGGCCCGTACCCGGCGTGAAACTGCCAGACATGAACGAAGCGCAGCTCGACATCCTGCTGGCACGCATCGTCGAGTTGGAGACCGAGCACTCCGCGCCGTTCATGCCCGACCCCGACCCGCTGCCCGTCAAGAAGAAGCCAGCGGTCAAGAAGAAGGCGGTCAAGAAGTGAGCGCCAATCTGCCGTCACCGTCATTCGTCAAGTCCTACGTCAATCACTCCTTCCCGAGAGTGCAAGCAGTGTTCTTCGAGTTGCGTGAACTCATCACGACGCCGAAAGACCGGTGGACGCCCGAACAGAAGAAGTGGTGGGCATCCGTCAACATCTGCCTCGGTCAACTTGAATCCGAACTTCGCGAACAGAAGAAGGTGAAGAAGTGAGCATCCTTGAAGGTCAACTCGTTCCACCCGCAGACGTCGCAGTGTTGAAGCAACGCTTCAACGCAATCAGCGACACCCTCCGCGCCGAGATACGCGAAATCTCCGACGAAGCGTTCGGTGCGATCAGCATGAACCCGCCGACCGAACGCCGCGTCGGCATCGCACGCATACTTCTCGAAGTGGCCGGACAGGAAGGCCACATCGACAAAGACCTGGTGAGAAGCATCTGCACGCTTCGCACCGGGAAGCACTACCCGAGTGCAGGATTCGCCCTGGCGGATTTGTCATGGATCGACGCCGAACGAGTTTGGTCGACGTTCCAAGACATCTACGCGAATCGGGTCGAGTTGGAATACATCCCAGAAAGCAACCACTACACCATCAAGGAGCATCATCATGTCAGATGAGTTCATGCAATCAACCGCAGGCGGTCCCAAACTGCCCGCACTCAAGTTCACCAAGGTCGGTGACATCCACACGGGTGTCGTCACCGCGGTGACCAAACTCGAGGACCGAGACCCGGCAGGGAACGCCAAGACCTACGACAACGGCGACCCGCGCTACGTCTTCGTCTTCACCCTCGACCAGCCGACCGGCGCATCAAACCTGTGGGTGCGCGGCCAGATGGTCAAAGCGATCCGCGAAGCAGCCGAGAAGGCGGGCGTCTCCACGCTCGTCGGCGCAACCCTGTCGGTGAAATACACCGGTGACGGAGAGAAGAAGTCGGCTGCGTTCAACGCACCGAAGCTCTACGCCGCCAAGGTCGAACCCGCCAAGCAGGACGACTCCAAGGAGATGTGGTAGTGACCACCGAGGTCACGCTCGCCGCCCTCGGTGGCGTCGTGGCCTTGTGGTTCGCCCTGCTCTGGCTGGCCCTGCGTCAGCCGGGGCGGGGCACCCGCAACACCGAACATGACGAAGCAAGAGATTCGTGACGCA
>Ga0208004_1000381_pt1 | contig 17406 bp, 13 predicted proteins | sample DEB08_DNA_6_FD_184522 | JGI IMG/M metagenome (GOLD analysis project Ga0208004, IMG submission 184522) | Aqueous microbial communities from the Delaware River and Bay under freshwater to marine salinity gradient to study organic matter... | ecosystem: Environmental > Aquatic > Marine > Coastal ...
AAGCCTAGGCCGAAACCTGTTGGGCAGTTGGTGAGGGCGGTGCCGAAGGGTAGGCCGGTTGCTGCGGCGTCCAAGAAGGTTGCTAAGGCGAGAAAGAAACGTTGATGGCTGCTGACCCTCGTTTGAAGCGTGCTGGTGTTTCTGGTTTCAATAAGCCGAAGCGGACGCCGAATCATCCTACAAAGTCGCATGTTGTTGTGGCTAAAGAGGGTGACAAGGTTAAGACGATTCGGTTTGGGCAGCAGGGTGTGTCTGGTGCCGGTAAAAACCCGAAGTCGGCTAAGGAAAAGGCCCGTCAGAAGTCGTTTAAAGCCCGTCATGCCAAGAACATTGCAAAAGGTAAAATGTCTGCTGCGTATTGGGCTGACAAGGTGAAGTGGTAATGGCTCCTAGACGTTCGCAAAAACCTAAAAAAACTGCCCAGTATTACCGCGATAATCCTGACGCAGCTAAAAAAAAGAAAGATTATGATACTGAGTATCACGATACTGACGAACGACGCGCTTACCGCGCTGAACTAGCCCGTAAACGCCGCAAAAAAGGCGTGATGGGCAAGGGAGGAAATGACATGTCTCACACTAAGAACGGCAAAATGGTTTCTGAATCGCCGTCAAAGAACCGTGCAAGGAACCGTGGACGCAAGTAATGCCGTCCGGAAAACACACAACTACGGAACAGTGGGTTCAGTACCTACTGCTTCGGCGCGGAGGCATGTCAATGCGACAAGCCGCAATAAAAGCCGACGTAAATTATCATTCGGCGCGCGACAACGAAGCTGGGCGCACCTCAACACGTAGTTGGCAACAAGCTAAAGAACAAGTCGATAAAATCGGCGTATCAAACATTCCGACATACGAAGAACTAACCCCGGAAGCCCGCGAAGCGTTCGACAACATCGAAGCATTCGCGCTTCGTTACTTCGGAATTATCTTGCAACCGTGGCAAATCGAAGCGACCGAACACATTTTCGGCCTCCTTGATAGCCCGCAAGAAGAATATACCGTAATTAACGCGCCACCCGGTTCTGGAAAATCAACTTTTTTTGCCAAAGTTATCCCTGCATTCGCAACAGTAAGAAACCGTGCTATCCGCGGGATGATTGGTTCGTCTACACAACGTCTAGCTGAATGGTACACGCGTCGTTTGCGCGCAGAGTTTGAACGAGAACACGTTGCACGCGCAGAACTTAACGACGTAAGACTAAAATTAGCTGTCGATGCGGTGCGAACAATGCAACAAGACTTCGGTGCGTTTAAACCAGACGCTAAAGAAATCTGGCGTGCCGAAGCGTTTACTATTTTGCAGCGCGACGACCAGCCGTTGTCGCAAAAAGAACCAACATGGTCCGCGTTTGGTATGGACTCCGGGTTCTTGGGTGGCCGTTTTGACCTTGTTATTTGGGACGACGTTTGGGACCCGCGCAAAATGCGCAACTCCGAATCACGCGCCGACATGTACCGATGGTGGGACGAAGTAGCAGAGACTAGACTTGAACCGGGCGGCCTGTTTATACTCAATGGGCAGCGGATGTCGTCCGACGACATTTATCGTTACGCTCTAGATAAAAAAACCCCTGTCGAAGAAGAAGATACGGTGGGGGAGGTTGAGTCCAGTCAGGTTTCCTCCTTGCCTGACGAGACTTCCTCCCCCGCTTTCGAGTTGAGTAAATACTCGCATCTTAAATACAAGGTTCATTACGAGGACCGGTGCGAAGGCGACCACGGTCTTGACGCTAAACCGTATCCTGAAGGCTGCCTGCTTTACCCTCGGCGTCTACCGTGGAGTAAAATCCGTCACATTAAAGCGCAAACGCCTGACCGGTATGAGATACTTTACCAGCAGGAAGACGCTGACCCTTCATCAGTGCTAGTTGACCCTTTGTGGATTAGCGGCGGCGAAGGCCAAGATGGTGTTCACCATGTTGGTTGTTGGGACAACGACCGTGACCTGTGGGAGATACCAGAGTATCTTCCATCAGACCCGATAGTTATTGCGTCTGCTGACCCGTCACCTACAAACTTTTGGGCTATTCAATGCTGGGCATACGTCGAAGAAACAAATTACCGTTACTTGCTAGAATCGTACCGTCGCAAGATGGACGCACCGTCATTTTTGGACTGGAACCATGATCGACAGTCTTTTACTGGGGTTGCTGAAGAATGGTGGCAAATATCCAACGACATGGGGCACCCAATCCAATACTGGATTGTGGAAGCCAACGCGGCGCAAAAGTTTATCCTCCAATACGACCACTTCAAAAGGTGGGCGTCTACGCGCGGCGTGGAACTCATTCCGCACTACACGCATTCCCGCAACAAAGGTGACCCCAAGTATGGGGTGCAGATGCTTGCCCCGTTGTACCGGTCAGGCCGGGTGCGGCTCCCCGGTAAACAAGGAACGGCAGCGCGCCCTCATTCGCTCCTTCTTATAAATGAAGTGACAAAATGGAACCCTGAAGGTACAGGGAGTAGAACTGACGACTGCGTTATGGCACAATGGTTCTTTGAGCATAATCTTGAAAAACTTTATACTCCTTACATTGATTTGCCTAAACAGTGGCGACCTACTTGGATGAGCGGGGAAAACGAATGAAGTCTGCTGAAGAAATTGTAGCGTTGTACTATCAACGTTCACAAAATCATAGTGGTGTAAAAACGCGAATGAAGCTTATTCGCGACCATTACAACGGCGATGTTGTTGTTCCGCTGCCAGAAATTGATACTACTGAGTCGGCTGCTGTTGCTAACTTGTTGGCGCAAGGGTTGGACCAGACTGCTATGCGTGTGTCGTCGGTTTTGCCGGACATTATTTGTCCCCCAGCAGACGATACTTCTACTCAAGCTCGCAAGCATGCTGAGATTCGTCGCAAGGCAATGTTTGGTTGGTGGCAAACTTCGTCGATGGGGTTGCAGCTTGCTAAACGTGCCCGTCATTTGATTGGGTACTCGCAATCGATTACGCAACTTCGGTTTGACGTAACAAAAGGTTGCCCGACGTGGCATTCGCGTGACCCGTTGACGGCGTTTCCGGCAAACATGCGTGGCGTAGACGACATGACGCCTGCCGATTGCATTTTTGGGTACGAACGTTCTTACGGATGGATGAGTCGTTGGTATCCTAATGCTGCTTTGCGGTTTGCGGGCGGCGTTAAAGACTCTCCGTATGAACGGGACGAGCCAATCGAAATGATTGAGTACGTTGATCATAACGAAACAGTACTTGTTGCCGTTCTAAACCCGATTGGTTCAATTGTTAATCAAAACGAGGGCGGCCCGCAGGTTGTAGAACTAGAACGAGTGCCGAACCTTATTGGTCGGTGCCCTGTTGTTGTTTCTAACCGTATTTCTTTGGATGATTCACGCGGCCAGTTTGATGGTATTCTTGGCATGTACCAGCAGCAAGCTAAGTTGATGGCGCTTGAAGTGCTAGCGGTCCAGAAGGGCGTGTTCCCTGACACTTGGCTTGTTGGTAATGCTGGCGAGCAGCCTAAGATTATTAATAACGCTAACGGTTTGACTGGTGAAATTGGTGTTATCCGTGGCGGCACGTTGCGCGACATGCAGTTGCAGCCGGGGTTTATGACAAACCCGGCGATTGACCGTTTGGAACGGGCGCAGCGGTTGACTGCTGGTGTGCCTGCCGAGTTTGGCGGCGAATCTACTTCTAATATTCGTACTGGGCGGCGTGGCGATGCTGTGCTTTCTGCCGTTGTTGATTTTACGGTTCAGGAAACGCAGAAAACTATTGCCCGCGCTTTGGAAGAAGAAAATAAAATTGCTATTGCGCAAGCTAAAGCGTATGCTGGCAATAAACCTAAGTCATTTTATGTATCCATAGCTAAGACGAAAGGCAAGGTTGATTACACCCCGAATAAGCATTTTACGACCGACGATAACGTCGTGTCGTATTCGCAGGCCGGGGCTGATATCAACAATCTGGTGATTGCTGGTGGGCAGCGTCTTGCTATGGGTACAATGTCTAAAGCTTCGTTTATGCAAATTGACCCGTTGGTTGAAGATGTAGAATCGGAGAAAGATGCGGTTGTGGCTGAGCAGCTAGAAGCGTCGTTGTTGGCTGGTTTGCAGCAGCAGGCTGCGCAGGGCGCTTTGCCTCCCGCCGATTTGGCGCGGATTATGTCGTTGGTTAAAAACGATAAAGCGGATTTGGCTGAAGCTGTTGAGAAAGTGCAGCGTGAGGCGCAAGAACGTCAAGCGCAGCAAGTTGAACCCACATCACCTGAAGCACAACCGGGCATCGCGCAGCCGGGTATGGGAGCAGAAGCGTCGCCTACTGCTCAGCCGGAACAACCGATGGATTTGCGTAGTCTACTAGGAGCGTTGTAATGCCGCGTAACGGTAAAGGTCAGAAAGTCCAGACTGTTACTGGTCAACAGTACGGTGAAGCAAAAGCGCAAGAAGAATCTCAACGTCTTGTTGCGTTGCCAGAGATGCCTTCTCCCAATGTTGCTCCTGCTCCAAGTCCGCGTGCTGGAGAAAGCCCGTTTACGCGGCCTACTGAACGGCCTAATGACGTTGACCCTTTTGCTACGGCTGTTGGCCCTAACACAAGTGTTGGTCCTGATAATACTGAACGTATGAAAGCAATGATGCTTTTGCCTGCGTTGGAACAAATGGCGTCAATGCCTGATGCTTCTCCTCATTTGCGTAACACTGCTCGTCGGTTAAAAAGGTTTGTTGGCAACGTCCAAGATTTTCAAAACTCTAAGGAAATCTAATGAGTTTTAAACTTTGGGACGGTGTGACGGACTTGTTTGAAGGAACCGGCGGGTTCCTTGCTGACGTTGTTCGTGGTACTAGCGCTATTGGGCAAGGCAACTTCCAAGATGCAGCAGGCCATTTTGTTAACGGGTTCACTGAAGATTTGTTAGGTACTGCTATTGGCGGAACTCTTACTAAATCTATTGAAGGTACTCTTGGTCTTTTGCCAAGTCAAATTACTGACCCTGTAATGAATCAGGTTGTAGACCCGGTTTTGGGTGCTTGGGGTTGGACAATTAATGAGCTTGTTGACCGTCCACTCGGCACTTATTTTACTGTTGTTAACGCTGTAAAAGACGGTGGTGTGGGTGCCTTTTACGACGCTTCAGTTTGGAGTAAAGCGTGGGCTGTTAATGACGAACGGACTTTTGGTCAATCGCTTATGGCGAACCTTTGGTTGAGTGACCCGTTTGATGACGAAGAGTTCAACAGTCTTAAAAGTAACAACTTGTTTAGTTTGTGGTCGGGGACCGCAGACTTTGTGCAAGAGTTTCTTGACCCTGTAGCTATTTTTGGTGGCACTGCCATAAAGGGCGCTAGGGGTACTGCTGTTGGCGCTAAAGTTACGACAACGGGTGAAGTTGTCGCACGTTATGGGCGCCGAACCGGCAACGTTAAACGTTTAGCTCCTGACCGCGTATACGGCCCCGGTATGGGCGTACGTCCTACTACTATTGGCGGTAGGCGAGGCGGCAGGATTAGTCAGTACTTGACAAAAACTGACGAACAAATGCTCAACCGTCAAAAGGTTATTAATGCGTTTGTCGATGACCGTGCTCAAGATTTTATTCAATCTGATAAATGGCGGCGTGTCAGCAACGCTATGCAAGATGGTCCTACTGTTGAGCAACGTTTTAGGATTCTTAAACAAGAATTGGGTCGCAGCTCTCGTCATGTTGAAGACCGTGATTGGTTGCGGCTTGCTAATGCTCAAACTGTTGAAGCACGCAATTTGAGTATGCGCGCACTGATGGGTGATACGACGGCTTCTATTGAAGCGTTGGACAAAGCTCGTCAATTAGTTGCGTATCAGCAGGCTGAAAACTGGCCGGAACTTCAACGGCTTCGTGCGTCAGCGATTGTTACTGGCGAAGTGCCTATTGGGACAGCACCTGAAACTGTTGAGGCTTTGGTTGCTTACGACAAACTTTCTAAGTCTGTTGATTGGGCTTTGATTGACCAAGTTGACAATGCGTTAGTTACTAATGCTCCGCGGGTAATGGAACTTGGCCCAGATGGTTATTACCAAATAGCGGAAGCTCCGCGGGCGACGTTTAACACTATTGACCAATCTGTTGCTTTGCAGGCGGTTGAAGATTTGTTGGGCAAAGTTGGCCCGACTACTTCTGCTGCTCCTGAGATTTTTTCTGGATTTGGTAATGTCGCAAAGTTGCCACATGGGTCGCGTATTAACGAGATTTTCCGTCAACATTTCAAACGGCTAGATAACACTACTGATGATGTTGTTGCTACTAGGTACGTTGATGCTAATACTGTTGGAGGGGGCAATAGGTTCTTTGAGTTTATTACTGAACGTGTTGCACAAAGCAAGATTTATCATCACGATTCGATGTCAACGAATCAGTTTATGCGAACTTTGCGGGACGCTTCTCGCGTTCGGTTGCCTGACAACACTTTTTTGTTGGACGCAAACAGAGTAGACGCACTTGTTGCTAAGTATGAAGCTTATCGTTCTGCTGGTCAAATTGAAAACGCACGAAGGTTTTTTGATGACACTGTTAGAACTTTGAACCAAGAGTGTGATGCTGCTCTTGAATATTCTGGTGTTGGCGGCAACGCTTATAAACGTCATTTGAATGATGCGTGGGAAAATGCTCAAAAAGAAAACCAAGCTGCTTGGGAATCTAAACGTCAAACTGCAACGTTTTTAACTGACGAAGACGGCTTTTCTAACGGAACTATTTTTGTAGACGACGTTGATGGCGAAAAAATCCGTATTGCTAGTTTCCGGCTTAGCCCTTCTCAGATTGAACAATCTTCTGTAATACCACGTTACGACATTGTTCGTAAGAATCTTGAAATAGCGGCAAAGCGTGAAGCCAAGGGTAGGAAACTTATTACTGACCCGTTGCGGGCTACAACTCGTAAGGGTCGTAAAGCGTTGGCTACTCCGCAGCAGATTTGGCGTTCAGGGGTGTTGTTGACTCCTAAATGGCCGATGCGTATTACCCTTGAAGAACAGTTGCGTATGGCAGCTACTTTGGGTGCTGCAACAACCTTTTTGAACATTGGGCAAGGCATTGCGAATATGCGTCGTGGTTACGCTTTGCATAATCTTGATTACGTTAATGAAGTTACAGATTTGCAGGTTCTTATTAAAGACATGAAAGCCGCTGTTCGTGACCCGAGTTTTAATTTGGATAGTGTTACTAATGAACTGGCTGAACAAGTAAAAGAATACAAACTTGTTCGCAATATGCCCGACGATGTTAGGGCGCGTCGTACTGAATTGATGCAACAAAAAATCCAATTTAGAAACATTGAGAATGCCGACGTTTACGATTTGTATGAAATGCTTGGGCGCGACCAGTTCGACGACCTAATCAAAGAACGCACCAAAGAACGTATACTTAAAGCGCGTGAAAATCGGAACCTTAAACGCAACGCTATTGTCAAGGGAATCGCTGCTACTGCATTGTTTGCCAATCCGCTTGTTGGCGGCATTTATGGCGTTGTGTCGTATGGTCGTAAAAGTGTGCGTGTAACGCAGGCTTTGGAGCGTAAGGCTGCGTTTAATGTGTCGGCTGCTATCCGTTCTGAAGCTGAAAAATTGTTGCAGTCTAGTGTGCGCGGAACTGCCGATTATCAAGTCGCAATGGATTTGATAACTGAAGCAGATTATGTTTCCAAGCTTGTTGAAAATGGTTCTGCAAAAGCTGGGCGTGCTCAAAACATGCTGGAGCGTGCTGACGATTTGATGGAACAAGCCGGGTTTGCCGGACTTGAAATAGGTGGGCAAAGTATTCGTTCTGGTTTTGGTGACGACCCTCGGTTTGCTGCACAAATCCGTGCTGGCAACTCTGCAAATAACTACGCTGGCGATTTAGTTATGGGTGCCCGTGAACGCATTGCTCGGGAACTGAATCAAGAAAGCGCCGATTTTGTTATTAAAAGTTATTCGGAAGCGTTAGACTTGAAAGAGTTTGCTAACGGTTGGGAACAAACTATTAACCGGTTTAGTTCTGCTTCTTCAAACAACAGTTTCTATAACATCGTTTGGGATAACGTGCCTGTGCAGGAACGTGTAGATGCCTTGACCGATTTGCTTCTAAAAGACGACCGAGTTTGGCAAGGAATTATTGACGACCTTGACCCTCGTTTTGTTCCAGACGAACACGTTAAACAGATTGCTTCTAAAATTGTTGATGAGTACGAAGGCATTTTGCCTTCTTCTGATTTTTCTTCGTTGCGAGATACTTTGCGTAACGGTGGCAAAGTTACATGGGACGAAGTAGAGCAACTTATGGCTCCCAGTAAAAAGCAAATGGATTGGTCAACTCAAGATTTTGTTGATTTTATGAATAGCGAACATCCTGCTTTCGGCAAAGTTATGATTCCAGAATCCATTACTGCTAAGCCAAAAGTTTTGAGCAAAGTGCAAACTTGGACTGAAGATTTGTTCAAGATGTTTGGCACGTTGCCTTCAGATGAACTTGCTCGCCACCCGTTCTTTAATTCGGTTTACACGGTTGACATGCGTCGCCGTATGGCGATGACTTTAGATGAAAACGGTGTTTCTCGTGTTTCGCAAAATCAATTGAACACTATTGAACGTGAAGCGCGTGAACTTGCTTTGAAACGTACTCGCGAAGTGCTTTATGATTTGAGTGAACAAACTCGCATTTCTGAAGTTTTGGGGAATGCGTCGCCGTTCTTTAACGCGTGGCAAGAAGTTCTTGGCCGCTGGGGCGGTTTTGCTGTAGATAACCCCGTGTTTGTTGGACGCGTTTACAACTATTACCAGCAGCCTTGGGAAATGCAGGCTTTGGGCTTGTCTGAAGTTACTGTTGGCGAAGGAGATGACGAACAAACTTATTTGATGTGGATGCCGGTTGGCCCTGCGTTTGATTCGGAAGGAAACGAAACAACTATCTTTGAAGCGATGCCTGAGTCGGTTAGGAATCTTTTTATTCCTAAAGCAATGCAAGATGGCAATGCTCCAATGCGCATGTCTAAAGAGGGCTTGAATATGATTACTCAAGGTACTCCCGGTTTTGGTCCTTTGGTTACTGTTCCGGTTCGGGAAGCTATGTATGCTGACCCGACGTTGGAAAGTTCTTTGGACTTTATGTTCCCGTTTGGTCATCCGCAAGGCGGCTTTTTGTCACGTTTGCGGCAGTCTTTGACTCCTGCTTGGTCAAATAACGCTGTCAATTTGTTTGCCGATACGCATACTAAAGAAGCAATGGTTAACCGTAACTTCCGAGACTTGGTTGTTCAGTTGGCAGAAAACGGCACTCCGATTGATTGGAATGATGAAGAATTAGTTATGGAAGTTTTGGCCGAAGCAGAAAGTCGCACTAATAACTTCTTTGCTTTCCGTATTGCTGCCGGTTTGCTTTCGCCAACTTCGACTACGATTATTTCTCCGTATGCAACTTTGTATCAACAGTACAACGATATGGAAAAAGAGTTTGGTTCTTTTGAAGCGCAAGCTAGGTTCTTGGCAGAACATGGCCCTGATTTCTTTGCGTTAACTTCGCGTATTTCTAAGTTGAAAAATGGTGTGGCTGCTTCTGTAGAAGCTGACGAACTTTACCAACAAAACCGTAACCTTGTTGACGCACACCCTGATATTGGAGCGTGGGTTACTGGCAGTTTGGGGGCATCAGATGAAGCGATGACGTTTTCGCAAGCCGTGTACAACAAGCAGTTTGTGGACGGAACTCGCGAGATTCAAGACCCGATTGAAATGATTGCCGAAACTCAAACTAGCCTTGGTTGGATGGAGTACAGCAAGTTTATGGATGCGGTTCGTACTTTCCAAGACCAAGCTGAAAGCGTTGGCCTTTCTCGCAGTTTAAACAGTGGGCATATGGCGCAGATTGCTGCTGGCAAACAACGGTTTGTTTACGAACTAAGCCAAATGAATCCTGCATGGTTTGAAGAATACGAAGATTTTGCTTCTAGTTCTCGACGTATCAATTCAGTATTTGATGGGTTTGCTGCCGGGTTGAAACACGAAGATTTGTTGCAGCGTCCTTCTACTCCAGATTTGCTTGCTTACTTAAAGTTCCGTTCTGAGATACAGTTAGTGTTGGAAGACCGTGCTGCGCGTGGTGGCAGTAGCAATATTGAGAATATTGAAAATGAAGATGTTTTGGCAGTTTGGGAAGAACAAAGAGATTTGATTGGGGCGCGTCCTCAATTTTCGGGCATTTACGACAGGTACTTTGCCCGCGATAAACTGCTGCCGAATACTTTTATTAACCCTAATGATTTTCCTTTGATGCTAGCAAGCGAGTATTAAAATGCCTGAATCTGAACAAGATACTAATTCTGAAGAGCGCCTACTTGCGGTAGAGTCGTCAATAGCAGACATTATTGACAGGTGGGGGTTAGACTTTACGAACACAAACAACCCTATTTTGGGTGAGCGTGAAGTCGAAGTTCCGCTTCAGCCTACTTCTGAAAGTCCTGAACTCAAGGGGGGGATGACTACTGCGACTGAGTTTATTTTCAGAGAAGAAATTATGAACCGTATCGGCAATGAAATGGATGAGCAAGAAAAAGTTATTCTTGCGTTGGAAATGTTTATTAACGTTCCCTCTGCTTACGGTACTGCTGGCGACGTTTTTTATGACGATGGTTCCGTTAACGAAGAAACGTTTATGGACGCTTTAGATGCTACGTTTGAACAAGCAGTACGCTCTGGTCCTACGGGTTACGATAACACCACTAAGTACCTTGAGGTATTGATGGGTTCTTCTGGCGCTGACCCTGATGTCTTGATGGAAACTTTTGAACAAAAGAAGCAAACAATCGGTGGCCGGTTTGACCCGTTAACTGTTGCTAATGCTGCAAAGCAGGGATTTAGCAATGTGCTTGGTCGTACTGCTAGTAAGTCTGAGGAAAAAGGTTTCTTGGACATGATTCTAAGTCTTAATTCTTCAATCAAAAGTGTAGATTTGTATGCTCAAGCTGAACAGTACGCTCGCACGCAAGCACCTGAAGAAACAAAAGCTTACGGGATGAAGCAAGCTGCTGACCGCGTTATGTCTGTATTGGGGATTATTTAATGATTACTTACAATGAACTTGCAGACCAGTTGTTTGGCATTTTTGGTGATACGCCAATTGTTCGTTCTATTTTTGGGCTAGCAGATGATTACTCTATTAGCCCTGAGCAGTTGAGGACTCTTGCAGATTTGACGCCTGAAGAAGCGTTTCTTGAAACGATGCGGATTGCTCAAGATATCCGCGATGGGCAACGCGATTTTCCTCCTGCTAAAAGCGGATTTTATAGAGCCAGTAAAGATTTTTTTAGCGACGAAGATTTTTATCAGGCAATCGAAACTGTAAACCTTGCCCCTCCTGCTGGCAAACGGCAATACACCGAAGAAGAAATCTATGGGATGGACCCTAATACTTCTCGTGCTCTCCGTGGTTTGTCTACTTCACAACGAGATAGAGGCCGTCCGGAAACGTGGGGGTCGCGGGCAACTTCTTCTTCGGAAACCGCAAGTAGTTCTTCTTCGGAAACAGAAAGCAGTTCTTCTCCAAGAACCGCAAGCAGTTCGCCTAGCGGTGTTAGAAAACCGGGTGAAAGACAGGAACCTTATTCTGGTCCTATTCGTTATTTGACTGACCGGCCACAATGGGCAACTAATATGCCTTCAGGTAGCCCAGCAGATACACGTCGTCCAAAAACGTGGGGTTCAACAGAACGTTTTAGAGAAGCTGAAGCAGCGATAGCGGCGACTGAGGAAGCAGCAGCAAACCCGTTGGTTGAAACGTTTTCTCCTGAAGCGCCCCCTGCGAGTGTCGTTACTTCTAATGATGTTCCGGTTGAAGACTTGGGATTTGACCAAGCCGAGTATGAAGAACTAATAGCTTACTTGCAGGAGACATGGGGTGGTGCTGCGTTTTTCTTTGACCTTGATGCTGACAAGTTGATGATTGGCGTTGATGCTAAGAACAGGCCAGTTCTTGTTGACTCTGAAGAAGCCGTTAAAAATGTTCACCTTTTGAATTATTTGGTTGATATTGGCGATGGTTCTGCTATTACAGATGATGCTGGTATTCTTAATGCTATTCAAAAAACTGACTGGTATTTGACGACTAACGCTTCGATGCGTGAGTTCGATGCAAAGTTCCAATCTGTTGATGGGGCTATTGCGTTAGTTGGCGAAAAAAATGTTGAAGAAAGAGTTGCAGCCGAACTACAAAAAGTTCAAACGTTTGTTCGCGAAATGGGTCTTTCTGGCGTCATAGATGAACAACGTATGCTTCGTATTGCTTTGAATGTTGACCGTTTGGGTTACGAACTTAACGACACGAAAATTAAAGAACTGATTAGTCAAGGCGAAGAAGGTTGGTCTGCTTTTACTAACGCAATGAGCGAATCTAAAAACATGTACAACTATGTTGATGCGCTTTCTAAAGAGTACTACTTGACTTTGCCACAATCGCAAGTTGATGAGCTTGCTACTGATTTGTATATGGGTAATAAAACTGATGCTCAAATCCGTAGTTTTATGACTCAAGCAGCTATGGACCGTTTTACTTATGAACCGTTGCAGAATGCGTTGCGTGCTGGTCAAACTGTTTCTGGTTTCTTTAGCCCTTATGCGGGGGAGCTAGAAATGATATTGGAACGGCCTGTTGATTTGTTTGAGGAGTTTCCGCAGGTGTTTGAGAACGCTGAAAACGGTGGAGCGCCTATGACGTATCAGCAGATGCGCGAGTTTGGTCGTAGTTTGCCTGAGTGGAGTAAGAGTGTTAAAGGTCAAACTGCGGCTTATGACATGGTTGATAATATTGGTCGATTGTTTGGGGAGAAGGCGTAATGGCTGTTAGTCCTGAATTTGCCCGCGCGCAAAATACCAGCAGGAAAGACCGTGGTTGGTTTGCTCGCGAGATTTTGAGAGGCATTGGCGCGCCTATAAGCGGTGAGAATCAACGCGCAATGTTGGCTTGGATGGAAGGCGAAAATACGAAAGCGCAAAATAATCCTTTGGCGACGACGCTTCCCGGTTACGGCGGTACTAAATTTAATGAGTCGAAAGTTAAAAACTATCCGACTCCTGAGGAAGGGGTTGCTGCTACTATTGCGACTCTTAATTTGAGTCATTACACATCTGTTGTTGCGGCTTTGCAAAAAGGTACAAATCCTGCTGAGCTTCGTGGGCTTGTTGTTGCTACGCCTTGGGGCACAGAACATTTTGGTACTGGCAAGAATGCGACTACTCCGTTGGGTCAGGGAAGTAATTTTACTGGTTTGCCTGATGGCGATGGCGGTTTTGAGACTGCTGAGGAAATGGATGCGTGGGAACTTGTTCGTTCAAAACTTAAAGATTACGGTCTTGAAAGTCTTGAGGGCGAGGTTCGTACTTACATTACGCAGGGTTTGAGTCCTGAGGCTGCTATTTTGCGTATTGAGGATACTGATACGTTTAAGCAGCGTTTTCCGGGTTTGCAGTTGCGTAAAGACAATGGCTATAAGCCGATTACTCCTTATGATTATGTGTCGTTAGAGCGTACTTACAAAAATGTGATGGTTCAGGCTGGTTTGCCTGAAGGGTTTTATGACCAGCCTGAAGATTTTACGCAGTTTATTGCTAATGATGTTATGCCTACGGAGTTTCAGGAACGTGTAGATAACGCTTATGCGGCTGTTAATAGTGTAAATCCTTATTTGAAGGAGCAGTTGCGTGATATGTATGGCGTTGGGGTTGAAAATGAGGGTGAGCTTGTTGCTTATTTCTTGGACCCTGAGCGTGGTATGACTGCGATTGAACAGCGTTTGCAGTTGGAGGCGGCTGGTTTGTCGGCGCAGGCTAAGCAGACGTTGGGTAGTTCTACTGGTTTGTCTGATAAGACGGCTGAGCAGCTTACGGAGTTGGGCGTTGCGCAGCGTGAGATTTCTGAACGTTTGAAGGGCAAGGGTTCTTTGACGCAAAGTTTGACTGGTACTCGTGGTTTGTCTTCTAGCGAGTTGGCTGCTGCTGAGTTTGGTATGGATTCTGAGGCTGTTGCTAATTTGCGTAGGTTGCGTCAGGAACGTGAGGGTATGACTCGTAAGGCTTCTGGGGCTGCTTTGAGCGCTGCTGGTGTTGTTGGCCTTGGCCGTGTCCGATAGTTGACATAACTCTATTTCTTTAATACTCTAATAATTAGTTCGGCCCCGTAAGGGTGAGCTGTTCTACTTTATTAACCCCGTTTGCGTTCCACCGGCGTAAGCGCGTATTGAAGGTGAGTGACATATGACAGAAGAAATGCCTACTGAGGATGAAACTGTTAGCCAAGAATCAAAGCCAAACTGGCGTCGTGACATGGAAGCCCGAGCTAAAGCTGGGGATGAAGCGGTTGCTAGGTTGGCGCAGTTGGAACGCGAAGTAGCTTTTCGTGATGCTGGCGTAGACCCTGCTAATAAGCAAGGCCAGTATTTTATGAAGGGTTATGAAGGCGAAATGACTGTAGAAGCCATTCGACTTGAAGCAGCTGAGCTTGGATTGATTGGGGCTAGTGCGTCAGATACGCAAGAGCCGTCGATTGATTATGAAGCTGAGCGGCGGATTTCGATGGCTGCTGATGATGCTGGTCCCGTTACAAACCCTGAACTTGACGCGCTTATTGCTCGGACTTCTAACGAACAAGAGCTTCGCGATTTGCTTGAGGCCAACGGGATTTCTTGGAACGTAGCAATGTAATTCTTGGTAGGCCATAACAGAAAGATTATTTTCTAATGGCTTATACCCAAGTATCTAGTGTGTCGTCTGTCCAGACGGCGTTTGAACAGCTTGCCTACTTCGCGTTGCGTTCGCAGCCGATGTTTGAGATGGTCGCGGACGTTAAGTCCACCAACCAGTCTCATGTGGGTTCGTCTGTTCAGTTTACCATTTATGATGATTTGTCGCAGGCTACTTCGGCGCTGACTGAAACGTCGGACGTTACCCCTGTTGCTCTTAGCGATTCGACCGTTTCGGTTTCTCTCGCTGAATATGGCAACGCGGTTACGACCACCGCTAAGCTGCGTGGAACCTCGTTCCTTAACGTTGATGCTGACGCTGCGAACATCATTGGTTACAACATGGCAAACAGCATTGACAAGATTGTCCATGATGTTTTGACCGGCGGTTCCAACGTGGCTTATGGTGGCGACGCTACCAGCACCGCGACCATTGACGCTGCGGATAACCTTGACGCTGCCGACATTCGTCAGCAGGTTGCGGCTCTCCGTTCGGCTTCGGTTCCGGGCTGGATGGGCGCGAACTACATGGGCTTTATTCATCCGGACGTTTCCTACGACCTTCGGGGCGATACTGCTGTTACTGACATCATTCAGTACCAGATTCGTCAGGATGGCGCTGGCGTGCGTGCGGGTAGCATTGGCACCTTTGGCGGCGTTGAGTTTATTGAAACTCCGCGTCTAGTCATTGAAACTGATGCTGGCGCTTCTAACGTTGACGTGTACAACACGTTGATTTGTGGCAGGCAGGCTCTTGCTAAGGCTCACAGCCGTGCTGCGGGCTTTGGTTCTGACCCCGGCGTTGTGTTTGGTCCGGTGACCGATTCGCTCCGTCGTTTCCAGCCTGTCGGTTGGTACCACCTTGTCGGCTATGGCCGGTTCCGTGAAGCTTCGCTTCGTCGGATTGAAACTTCGTCCAGCATTGGTGCTAACGCCTGATAGTTGGATGGTGTAAGGTAGAGGGGGCCGGGGGCCTGCGCGGTCCCGGCTCCCCTTTATCCTTTTGTGAGGTTTTTATGCCGAAAGTCAATGGCAAGCATTACGCCTACACGCCTGCTGGGAAAGCGGCGGCTGCTAAGGCGCGTAAGAAGATGGCTGCGAAGAAGAAGAAGAAGTAACTATGGCTAGTGGACTTTATGGGGTTACGTTTCTCAATGCTTTGAAGAACGACCTTGCTTTGGATTTGGACGATACGACTGCTGACCGGTTTAAGGTTATGCTTGTTACTTCTGCGTACACGCCTGATTTTGGCGCGCATGATTTTAAAGCTGATGTGACGAATGAGGTTGTTGGCACTGGCTATACGGCTGGCGGCGAGTCGTTAACTTCGGTGACGTTGACGCAGGCTGGCGGCACGATTACGTTTGATGCCGGTAATATAACTTGGAATTCTTCTACGATTACGGCTCGGGCGGCGGTCCTTTATGACGATTCGCTAACGGATGACCCTTTGATTGCTTACATTGATTTTGGGGCTGACAAGTCATCTTCTAATGGCGATTTTGTTATTACTTGGGATGCTTCTGGCATTTTTTCTATTGACTTGACTCCGTGAGGTAAATAATGGCTATTAATTTTCCGGCGAGTTTAGATGACGCTACGACCGTTGCTGGCGATTCTTTGCCTGCTGCTAGCACGGAGTTGGATGCTACTGGTTCTGGGCATCCTGCTCATGCTGAGTTGCATGAAAACCTTGGTGATGCTGTTCAAGCATTAGAAGCTAAGGTTGGTGTTAATTCTTCGACTCCGATTGCTAATAGCGTGTTGGCGAGTGATGCTTCGGGCGAGTCTGATTGGACTGCTACGCCTACTGTTACGACGTTGACGGCTCAGAGTATTACGTTGGATGGCACGGACCTTGGCGAGATTGAAACGTTTGAGCCTTCGTGGACTAACGTTACTGGTACTCATACGACTAACGCTGGGCATTATGCACGGATTAAAGACCTTGTTGTTGTTTTTATTGAGTTGACGTTTTCTGGCACAAGCGAGGTGACCAACAACGTATCCGTTGATTTGCCTGTTGCTGGTTCTACGAGCAGCATGGTTGCTAACGGCATGTTGTCTGTGCAGGTTTTTGACCAAGATACTAACAAAACTTATTCTGGGTTTGCTACTGCTAGCGATACTAATACTGTTCAGTTGCGTTATAACCTTGTTGATGGCACTAACGTTATTGGGCAACCTGTAAATCCGTCTGGTCCTATCTTGTGGGCTAGCGGCGATAAGATTTTGATTACGGGCATGTACCGAGTGAGTAGCTAATGGCTACGAATTACCCGACTTCTCTTGATACGTCTACTGAGCAGCCGTCGCCATTGGCGGCGACCGAGATGGACGATGCGGGGTTTGAGCATGATGTTGTTCATACGAACCATTCTGGTGCGATTATTGCGTTGGAAACGAAGGTCGGTACTGGCTCTTCGACGGCTAGTGCAGGGACTGTTCTCGCTGGTTCTGGGGCTGGCGTATCTGGTTGGACTTCTACTCCTACTCTTTCCTCTGTTACTGCGGATTTGGTGGGCAATGCGGATACGGCGACCCTCGCATCAGCAGCGACTGCGCTTGCTACAGCGAGAAGTATCAACGGTGTCTCGTTTGATGGGACCGGAGACATTACGGTTGCAGCGGCAGCAGGAACTCTCACAGGGGCCACGCTTGCCTCTGGGGTGACGGCTTCGTCGTTGACTTCGGTTGG
>Ga0208004_1000383_pt1 | contig 17382 bp, 34 predicted proteins | sample DEB08_DNA_6_FD_184522 | JGI IMG/M metagenome (GOLD analysis project Ga0208004, IMG submission 184522) | Aqueous microbial communities from the Delaware River and Bay under freshwater to marine salinity gradient to study organic matter... | ecosystem: Environmental > Aquatic > Marine > Coastal ...
TTCTTGCGGTGTGTTGATATTCTAACATTAGAATTCAATATTATCTAGAAATTTAAGATTTTATCCAGATTTATTCATCGGTATTGAACCAAGAATCAAACATACCACTATCTCCGGGTTTACGATTTTCAAGTTTATCAAGAATTTCATCAGTATGAATGACTGATTCTATTTTACCAATCATCTCTGCAATAGTGCTACAAACCATTGGTCTTTCTTGCCTTGCAGCAAATGCAAGTGCATTACGAAGAGATTGTTCTGCTTCTTTAAGTGATTCTTCGACTGATTGTGAGAGTGCCATTTTATCTGTTTCTATTTTTATCGAAATAATACTTTGATTTTGTATTCAAAAGGTGTTCTTTTTCTTCTTTTGTATATTCTGTGCCATCAGGTTTAGAATTCCAAAAATCTTCCCAATCTTTTGGAGAATTTGTTGTAACTTGAATATTACTCATTTAATCCATCCTCAATTGCTTTTTCCATAAAAGATTGAATTTCTTTACTTGTCATATTATTTAACCAACTCCAATTAGGATCATCTTTGTCCCATTCAAGACTAAAAGTTCCATCTTCATTTTGATGGACTTTAAGAGAATCAGCACTCATCTTTCTTAAATTGTTTACGACACTTTTTTACTTCCTTGAGTTCATCTTTTATCATTTTATATGCATCATCCGGACTAATGCGTTTTGATACTTCCATAGCAGTAATGATTTCTACTCTTGTACCAAAATGTTTTAATGCTTCTTCAAAAGAGTTCAGATCTGAATACATAATCACAAATCCTTATAGGATCCTCCACCAGAAACAACTATGGTATGATCATCTAAAGTTCCATCTTGCTCACATTGGAGATGAAATCGGGTCATGATGATTACATTATCTTTGATAGCACCAGTAAGCATTTTACGACCTTGTTTGGTCATCGAAGAAAACAAACCATAACGAGTTTCCCAAACATAAAAACACTCATCAATAAGTTCGGCACCTTCAGGTATAATAACTTCCAGTTGAGTATCAGTCTGAATCATTGTTCTCTTCGGGTGGTTTTTTATTGAATCCGAAAGGTCCTACTTTAGTTTCAGACCTTTTCTTCATAATAACACCAGCAAGAGACTCCATAATTTTAAGGATGTCTTCTGCCTTAGCACCTTCACCAAGTTCTTTGGCAACATAAAAATACTTATCAAAGAACTCTTTACTATGTTCTTTATAGTCTTCGACTGTGATTGGTTGGTCTTTCATTTTCCTCCTGTATCATAGTTTAGTTGATCATCTTGCTCTTTGAGTTTAGCAAGTCTCACTCTATCATGAAGTTGTTTGAGTGCTTCAGTAACCTCAGGAGTTTCTTCATACTCCCAAGTATCACCTTTGGAGTTCTTCATTGATTTTTTACTCATTTGTATTCTTCTCCAGTGACGGCAAACTCATGCTCAATCAGTTCTTCTTGCTCTTCAAGTTTCTGGATTTTTTCTTCTAAAATTCCAATAATACGACGATAATCATTCACTCTCATATCATGACGAAAATACTTTTCATCTGTGCGGATATGATCAAGTCTTTGAAGCATATATGCAATCGTGTGTGAAAATCCAGTTGTAAAGTCGTACTCTTTTTTACTCATAGTTTCTCTCCAGTAAATTCTTTTTTAGTCATGGATTTAAAGTTTTGTAGACAGCAGAGATGTTCATGTGTCCGTGAATGTATCCTGCAGTGATTATAGCAAAGACGGACAGAAATATCAAGCCCATTGCGATTAGGTTAGGCAACGGTGAGATCATTAATTGTGTATTTGTTTTTTCTAAGTTTGTATCGTTTGATGTATGCTTGTCTGTGTTCATCACAATCAAAGTGGCAAATTCGATCTTCGTTTCCGTCCTTATACTCTAATCGATAAGGGAATGCTTTAAATGGATGCATTTCTTCAGGTGTTAGATTCTTTTTCTTTGGAGTTTTTGTTGAACTCTTTGCCTTCACTTTGCGAGTTGTAGTATTCTTTTTTGCTGGCATTTTTCTCAATCATTTTTTCATGTTGTTGAGCACCTAAGTTGTCTAGAAAATCATTAATCATTTGAAACCTTTTACTTCTTTTTTATCTAAAACATCAATATGAGAGAGAAAAGATGATGGAGTATTCCACCAGATTGATTGTGCTTCTCCCCATGATTCTACTGTAAGAGCAACACCATCAGTTTTTATAATTTTATAGTGATGTCGATCATAAGGTTCACTGGATGATTCTGTGAAGAATAGTGGGTCAGAGGGATCAATTAAACTCATCGCATTTTCATAGTTTGGACTGTAACTTCTTGATGTCTCAAATATAATTTAATGAAGCATCTTGCCATTACTTTAACAGTATCAAGATCTTCACAGTTCTCAATTTCTCTGGATAGTTTTTCATATTCAAAGAGTTTAGATGTGGTTTCTAATTGTATACTATCTGGATCCATGTCTTTTAGGTATTCTAAACTACTATTTACCCCAGAATGTTTTAGTTTAAAGCATACCGAGTTAAACCATCCCATTTTATTATAGAGTTTGATTTTTGTATGTTGAGAATGAACATCTACTTTCTCAACTGTATACTCCTTACCAATTATAAGATAGGAAGTGGGATCATCATTATTTCCCCATCTTATCTGCTCTTGAGAGCATCCTATGTACTCTACAACATTATTCTTTTCCATTTGCAATCATGCGATCTATTGCGATTAAAGTATCATAAGGAATCCATGCAGGATTTTCATCATCAAATTGAACCTGAACCTCATTTATATTCCTCTCTAATAATTTAGAATAAGAAGTTCTGGTGTTCTTTACATAAGAGATTGGATTAATCATATTATTCAAACAAAGGAAAGATAGGAGGGACACCACCATAATATCCCATATTATACCAATAACAATCAATCAATCTTAATTTTTCACTGACTGTATTATCATCATTATAAGGATCAATTAATGTAAAATTTTTACAGGTTCTCACAATCTCTGGTGGAACTTCTATTTTTGTCCATGTGTTAGGATCGTCAACAAAAACTGGAATCATACTACCACCTCTTTCCATGCTTTCTTAAAGTTTTTATCCCAGTTTTCAGTATAAACTGGAAGGAAGGAATTTAGAGCATAACAAATATCAACAATTTTCATTTGATTTTGTTCATCTACAGCCTCTTGCAATTCATCTAACATAAATTCTACCGTAGAAATACGGGAAAATGATTGCTCAAGATTGTTCATGACTTTCCAAATTTCATCAGGCATCAGGTTTCTTTTGAATTATACCCATATTCTATCACAATTTCCTTGTGTGTGCTCACTGTGTCTGATAAGGATCTCTGATGTATTTTGTAGTCATGACCCTCTTCACCTAATTGTTCCGCAAACTGATGCAATAAATTCCAATTTAAGTTCTGATCCATTGCTTCAGTGCAACTTGTGTTATATTTAACACTATGGATTTCTTGGGTCAATACCTAAACTTTCAAGATAATCAATCCACCAGGTAGCATCTTTCATATATTTCCAATTAGGAACGGGTTTACCTTGTTCTACAGTATAATACTCATATAAAGCATCATCGATAATCTGTGCGGTCTCCATACTCTTCTTCCTCCGCATCAACATCCGCATATGCATCTTCCACATATCCGGTTCTGACTCTGTATTTTTCCCCTGCGACATAAGTTTTCTCGGAATTAACAGCAGATACCCACACAGAAAGTTTTATTATGATGAAAATAATAATCAGTGGAGTGAAGCAACCAATTAAAATTACTGAAGTCATTACAGTTCTTTCGTTATAAAATTATCTATATCAGTATTCTTCCAAATAAGTTGATGTGCTAACTTATCTCTCAATTCATTAATTCTTTCCTCATCATAAGAATCAAAGTTCCCTCTCTTATCAACTTTCTTATAATAATGAAGAGCATTCAGTATTATAGTATAATCTTCTAATGACAACTCAAAGTTCATACAAACATTCCCTGTTCATTCATATACTGAAGTGCCTCCTTCATACTACCAATATGATGATATCCGATTGCGACTTGAGGATATGTTGCATTTGATCCAAACTCTGCCTCAAATGCCTTATCATCAAAGTCAATACCTAAAACATATTCATGAAAGTCATCACCAAGAGATTTAAGAAGAGATATCATTCTCTCACACTCTTGACTTCCGTTGCTGTAAATTACTGCTTGCATTTTACTCCTTTGATTTAATTATTGGAATTGACCTCGACCTGCTTCTTAAGTAATTTAACGGCCTTCTTAAGTTCTTTTCTTGATCTGATTTTACTAAACTCCCACTCAACAATGTCCATTGCCTCACAAATTAAATCGTTCATGTTCTTTTTAGTATTCATGTTGCCTCCTTTTTTTTGCAAATATTTCATAATAAGCAGAGATCACATAATCATCCCATGGATCAGGTAAACTACCTCCTCTACCTAAACGAGTTTCCATTCTAGATAATTTATCAATAGGTAATTCCATAACATCAGGATCATTGAGAATTTCTGACAATTTAGATTTCTCATTATGATTGCTGAAATTACGAAGAGGATACCTGTTAGGTAAATTACGAGTAGTTCTAGTCATGTTGCCTCCTTTTAATCATTCCAAAAACTAATCCCTCTGGCGCCAGTCTGATGGTTTATCTTGTTGAAACCAATCTACAATCTCATCAGCACTATTAAATCCTGTCATATGGTTGGATGGATCGGGATCACCTAACCCCATATTGTTTAAGAAGTCATCCATACTACCTTCCTCAATATCTTGAGAAGACTGTCTTCGTGCTTTCTTTAACATTTCATGAGCAGAAGTATTTGCTTTCGCAAGTTTTTGTGCCCATACCATCTCCGAAAGTTTCACCTCTTCGTTATTTGCAATACATTTACAAATAAATTCTAACCGAAGACGGTATTGTGTTGAGAGCATATTATTCTTTTGCCTCTAGATGTTTATTTATTTTTGCTCGCAATTCCTTCGCAAGCTTGAGATTTTTACGGTACATCATATATTTTACCACAGGATTGGCAGGATTATGCCTTAACCACCATATCTTATGACTTATTTGTGCTTTTACTAACTTTAGAACATAATCAAATGCTCTTGCGACATTTGGATCAGTGACTATCACATATAAAATAACTCCAAATACCAAAAAAAGCACGTATTGTGCTGTCATTGGTGAAACTCCTGATTTCTACGATTATCAAGATACTCTAAAATTTCTGCTCTCCATTCCATCAACTCAAAGAAACATTCTTGATTGTGAGCACATTTTCTAAGTTCAGAATCAGGTTTTAATACACTTTCGTAAAAAAGTCCAAGTGCATCTTTGCGTTTTTGTTGTTGGTCAGTCATAGAAATTTTTCAAGAGAGGAGGTTGCTTTCTTTTTAATTTTAGAATACTTTTTGATATAATCAAGTGCTTGTTTATACGTTTTTACACTATGCACTTGACTACCATTATGTATAATACAGAACCCTTTCTTCTTTCCTGCTAATGGTATAGCAGCCCACATTCCATCTTTAGATACAAAACCGTCAGGGTCTCCTGATTTTGGGTTCAGGAGACTCTGATTATGAACATGTGGTTTGAGAAACTTAGACATTAAAAAAATGATGCATTAACACTCACAACAGTAGCATTCGGATTACGTGCCAATGCTACTTCTTTTGCTTCCTGGTAGTCACGGGCATGAACAGTCTCATAGAAGACTTTACCAGCAACATAGAGTTCGACTTTGCATTTCATGATGGTGTTCCCTTGATTACCTTTGTATTATAGCAGAATGGAGCAGGGTTTCTACTCCTGGTGGACAGTTCAGCAAATGGTAGAAAGAGTCCACAAAGATTCACGAAGATCATTGGGAATATCAGTCCGTGAGGGATTAACCATGTGTGCAGGAATGTTTTCTTTTTTTGCAAAAAAACTCACATGGTTAACTACACATTTAGGATGATCTTGCCAATTTTCCCAAATCTCAGTAGGATTGATTTGGATCTGTTTTCCTGTTGCTACACCATATGCAATGTCATAGTTACCATCTTTGCGTTTATCCGCAAGAATGACACGTTGACCTTTATTAAAAATTTGTCCGGTAGTTCCCTTACAAACTGCACTGTATTCAATAGATTTGTTGAGATTTTCTCCACCCGAAGTGTAAATAGCAGTTCGCATGGTGGGTGTGAGGTATTTTGGAAGATTCATTTGGATAATAATCTTTGATTACCTTTGTATTATAGGGCAGAGTGGGGCAGAGTGGAGGGGCAGAGTGCCAGTTTAGTGAGTGGTCAGTTCTCATGGGAATTCCCATAAATCAATCCACCAACACCAATTCCAAGCTGGATGATTTTTACATTCTTCAAGAGACATATTATCAATACTTTCCACAAGACTATAATACGATGGTGGATTTTTATCTGGATCAGAAAAATATCTATAAGCAGCACTACCACGAGGGGGTAATTCTTTTTTTAATCGTTCTTTCACAAACATCATTTTTTGAGCATTCTGATATCTTTCTGTTGCTTTTTCAAATGGTGATAGTTTTTTCATAATAACCTCAACGACGGATAACGGAAATGGCAGGTTGACCCTGCTTAAACACGGTGTCTACGACTGCCTGAACGGACTTAGCAGTGCTGATGCCCACTTTATCATAGACTGGAACACAGACCAGTCCAAAGGTCTTCTGAGACCCTCCCAGACGGATCACACGACCGATTGACTGACTGATGCCGATATAATCCATGTTTCTCATGAACAATACTGCCTCAAGTCCACTGACGTTGATACCTTCAGACAAAATAGAGTGATGAAGAACAACAAACTTTTTGTTAGGATCTTTACCCCATGCATTCAGAGTATCAAAGAATACCTCACGATTGACTTTCTGTCCATCAATAATAGCACCAGTCTTGGATGTAATATACAAACAAGAATAACCACGTTCTGCCAGTTGATTACGAAAGTCAGATTGACTCAGAAGTTTGATAATCTGTTTGGTAGAACGTGCGGCAATCAGGATTTTATCCAGTGAGTTCTCATCAATTGTCTCAATCAAATTCTCACAATCACGGTCGGCAATCATCTGCTTATCCTGAACCATATCCAGTTGCTTTACAACAACTTTAGGAGGAAGAATATATCCTTGCTCTACTAATGTAGGAGCAGGAACATTACAGATGACTTTACCGTAGACCTCATAATCATTCATCCCTGCCTTGTAAATAGAGAGAGAATTCTTAGGAGTAGCAGTGAAGAAATAACACCGATCAGCATCAGCAGAAAAGTGCTCCGTAGCAGGGAAAAAGTTACGTTGGACTGAGTTATGCGCTTCATCAAAGTAAATCGTATTGACTTCGATATCTGCTTCTACAAGACGATGTAGAGAGTGATATGTGGTAAAGATTACTACATTCTCACCAGCAGTTCTAGCAGTATTTACAAAAAGATTAATCTTTTCTGCTTTTGTTGTGGAGAAGTGTGAAGTCTCACCACTATGAACATGAATAATATGTGTATGAGTTGTATCGATGACTTCCAGAAACTCACTACAAAGTTGTTCTGCAAGCAGAATACGAGGTGCAACAATAACCGTAGTGTTGCCACTACTGATGTTCTCAATAGAGGATTGAGTGTCAGTAATCATACATAAGGTCTTACCACCACCAGTCGGTACAATAATCTGACCCTTTTGATGAACCAGCATGGCATCAACGGCATCTTGCTGATGGGGTCGCAGAGTGATTGTCAAAGGTCTCCCTCGATTACCTTCTTATTATAGCAGAAAACCGTCCCCAGTGCGACCTGGTGGACGGTTCTTAATGTGTCTTATAGATTCCTCTTCAACCCTAACAAAGGTAGTCTACAGGGTTTTCAGAGTCTTGTCAAGTCCTTATACTTGAAGTATCATTACAGTATAGTTTTGTGTAGATGCATCAGAGGGACTAAATGAAACTCTAAATCCACTCGTATTCTTCTGTGATTCTGGAACTGTATATGATTCTGTAGTACTACCAGATGAAACCATTACAGTATAATTTGCAGATTGTAATGCAGAACTAAAAGTAAAGTTCGCATCATTTACACTATTTGATAATTCGATATTATATCCATCAGTACCAACCAAAGATCCACTATTAATAGTTGCGAAAGCAACAACAGGACTCAAGTTTCTGAATGAATCTGTTCCATGTCCAACCTGAATTGTATCTCTTGTAGAGTTATATAATAATGCACCTCCAGGAACACCAGATGGAGTAACTTTACGTGCTGCTGTATATCCAGTTCCTGTAGGAGTATTCCATAAATTAGCAACAATAGTTACATCAGTTTGACTTAGTGATGGTAGAATAACATATGAGTTCATTGTAGTTGAACCCACACCAATATCGACCAGACTTCGTGAATAATAAGTATTAATTCCAACCTTAGATAAGTATCTATTTTCACCTGGTAAGAAACTTGATGGAATTAAGAGACCATTTGTCGTTCCAAATCCTACGGTTGCCACTCCAACAGAAGGAACAAGCATAAGATTATTAGCGATAAATGATGCACCACCACAGTTTGCTTGGAAATCTCCATAACTTACGTAAGGAACGACAGCACCATAATCAATTGGACTACTTGGAATAATTCTATCATCTGTATATGCTGATCCATCTGCTTTATCGGTAATTATAACTTTTCCTGCTGTATAAAATCCATTATCGGCCCACATAGAACCAGTTGCCTGCATTATCAGGTTTTCTGGTCCAGTTTTAAACTCAGAATCATTTGTGGTTCCAATACCAACTTTGGGTCCAAAAATATAGGCACTAGAGTTGAACACAGCATCTTGACTTACTGTAAGTTCATTACTTACAGTAAAGTCTGCGAATGTGCTGATCCCACTGGTAATATTGAAATTTTGATTACTTGGAAATGGTAAAGCACTTCCATCACCTAAAGTGACTGAGTTTCCAGCAGTTCCGGTAACAGTTAAAATCCCAGCAATTACCGCATTATTGGTGACAGATATATCACCTCCGACTTCTAAAGCCTTTTCTAAGGTGTCATTACCTTTATTAATACCTACCTTTCCATCATAAGTAACTTCAAACTTTGTTGAATTGTTATAGTTGACATTGAAACTTTCTGTTGTGCCTGTACCAGTCCCTTCATGAAGATTGACACTGACTCCACCAACATCATAATTATTGATATCTAATCTACCTGTTAATGGACTATAGAGTAATTGAGCACTACTATTTCCAGCACTAACAGATTCACCAATACTTACAGATGAATTTGTCGAACTTGTAATAACAAGACTTGCGTCGGATGATTTATCAATTCTCAAATCATTAAAAGTACCAATACCAACATCAGCATTCGTGATACTTGCTACACCGACTTCAAGTTCATTAAAAGTAGAAATTCCACTAGTAACATTAACATTACCAGTTACATCACCAATCAAGTCTCCATCAAATGTTGTTGCCGTTATGATACCGGCAGACATCGTAATTGCTGTTCCAACTTTAAGTTCGGTAAAAGTAGAAACACCAGAAGAAGCATTAATATTACCAGTTACATTACCAATCAAGTCTCCATCAAATGTTGTTGCCGTTATGATACCGGCAGACATTGTAATTGCTGTTCCAACTTCAAGTTCAGTAAAAGTGGAAATTCCACTATTTACATTACCAGTTACATCACCAGAAAAAGTAGTTGCTGTTATAATTCCAGTAACATTTACATCACCAAAAACTTCTAATGCACTATCAGATGCACCAGGACTTGTTGTAGTATTAATACCAATCTTTGAGGTTGTATGAAGACCTATTCCACCATTATCAGTAATAAATGTAGTTCTCGCATACCCAATTAAATTATCAACAGTCTCACTATTTCCAATCTTGATTTGAGATACTGTAAGAATACCAATATATGAAGTAGTCGCAGTTATAAATCCAACAGTAGTTATACCAGATATCTCAGCATTTTGAGTTACATTTAAATCTTGCGTATTTGTAAGACCAGTTGATTTTACGTCTCCACGAACATCTAACTTATATCCGGCAGTAGGAACTGAAGTTCCGATACCCACAAGGCCATTTGCATTTACAACAAAGTTATCATTATCAACTTGTACTCCACTTCTAAAATTAAATGACTTCCTAATATTTGCCATTATTATAAACTTTAGAGTTATTTATCTTCCAATCTCTGTTCAAGTTTTTCAACTTTATCAGAGAGTTCTTTAATTGCCTCTACAAGAAGAGGAATAACTTTATGGTAGTCAACTGCAAGATATCCATTATCTCGTGTTGTAACTAATCCTGGAAGTCCCAGAGACTCAATTTCTTGTGCAACCAATCCAGTATCACTTCCTTCTTTATTAGACTTATCATTCCAATCAAATGTATTGCCACTGATTGAAATGACTTTCTCAAGAGGATTATCAATTAAATTAATATTGTCCTTCAGTCTCTCGTCAGAAGAATAGAATGCTGTGATGTCATCAGAGACTCGAAGTTCACCTGAAATAGAACAACCTGTTGAAATTGTTCTCAGCTTCTCTCCAGTATTACCATGATAAAGTTCGACTCCACTGTTATCACCTGAATATATTTTTAGTTTTGGATTCCAATATGCATCAAAGAATTGGAAGGCACCCTGACCAGTGCCAGCATTTGATTTGAATACTATTGGACCATCACCAGCATCTTCAATTATACTTGCAGATCCTGTTGTAATTGTGTCTCCGTACCTATCTAATTGAGCAGAGAAATCTGCTCGGTGAGAAATTTGCAAATCATTATCATTACCAAAGTTCAATTTCTTATCATCAGGGAAGAACATACTTCCACCAATATTTACATTCTTCCCAATACCAATACCACCAGTAACTACAAGTGCTCCAGAAGTGGTTCCTGTAGAATCAGTTTGATTAGCAATTTTTACTTGTCCATTTGCTTTTATTGTTACATCCTCATCAAAGGTAACAGGACCATTAAACTGTGAAAGAACTTGTCCAGAATCTCCACCTTCTACAACTAATCTTTCTTTAATTGTAACTTCATCAAATACTGCACTTAATCTTGATGGGTCTTCACCAGTCACAGTTGGGACTGGAATATCAAAATTAGTTTCTTCACCAGTTGCAGATGATTTCTTCTGGTTTCCAATATAGAAATCACCTTTGTTATTCATACCAGTATAAACAACAATTCCAGAAGACCTTTCCTGTGCCTGTGACAAGAACTCTTCCCTTTCTGTGAGTGTTCTGTCCTGAACTTGCGGAAGACCCGTAGAATAGTTTCCAGGACCATATCCAAGATACTCAAATGTATGACCAGAAGCACGAATAATTGATGGTCTATGGAACTCAATTGAAGGAACTTTAATCTTTCTAATTGTTGAGTTCTCGACATGTGTTGCGGGTGAAGTAGCCAGTGCTCCACGAATAACTGTAATTTCAGTTCCACTCAGAGAATCACTCGCAATTCTCATAATTTCATTATCAATCTGAATGTAAGAACCTAATGGGAACCTTGTCATAGTTCCGGCAATACCAGGACTACTTACAGAGAATGATGTTGTTGTTGAACTAGCATCGATGCCACCAGATTCAGAAAGAGTTAATGTTTCTCCATCAAAAACAGTAATTGCTCTTGACTGAAGATTTTCACTTGACCTATCAGAAACACCTGCATTTGATGATAGTCCGTGCTTTAGGATAAATCCTGATGCAGTTCCAATACCACCAGTGACTTCAAATTCATTAGGAAGTGTAGAAACACCGACAATATAATCTCCAAAATTATTAGTGTTAATACCGATTACTCTAAACTTATTACCAGGTGCTAGTCCATGTCCAGTGGCAGTAATTGTATTTCCAACACCAGTAAATGCAACAGAAGGTGCCGTTATGAATGCATAATTATCTGAAGTGATTACCGGATCACCAGTTGTTCTTGCAATCGAAATACTATTTCTACCAGTGACACCAGTAATACGATGATAAGTATCAGTTCCTGTTCCAACACCAGTAAACTGAACTACATCTCCAATATGAGATGAAATACCAGCAGAAGTGACTGTAAATTCATTACCAGATCCTGCTCCAATTACACGAGTATCCAAATAATATGTTGCTGCAGAATAATTAGAACCACCGTTCATAATTTCTACGGAACTTATACTTTGTCCAGGTGCAACAACAACTTTTGCGGTTGCACCCTGCCAAGCACTATCAAAAGCATTTCCACTATTAATTGGATCTTGTATTGTGGAAATTTTTACATTATAATAAGTTCCTGTACTAAACCCTGAAGTTGCACCAAGACTTCCAGTTACAATACTATTAAAGTTATGATTTCTATCGAAAGTGATAGTTGGTGTTGTTGATGTTGGGTTTAAGACGGATGTTATATCAAGACCAATACCGAGTGATGTTAGTAATAAGTCGGCACTTTCTCTTGTAATACTCTTCTTAAGGTCATCTGTCTGAACTTCTCCGATTGGAGACCTTAAGGCATAAGTTTTTGCAGAATTTGGGTCGTCGTTAGGATTATCTCTATCAAGTTGTGGATATAAATCAGTTACATTCTGACTGTATTTTAGATTTGTAAATTCATTCTGAATTGCATTATTAGAATTTAGTGTATAAATGTGATATACACCATTTGAATCTCCATCACTATATTCAGAGATTATCTCGTTCCTATAAACATAAAGATTTGACTGTAGGTCAGTTCTCTCAAATCTTGGAAGTGATGTTGTTCTTTCATTTACATTATTTGTAAATGTTCCTGGAGTTAATGTTGTTGTATACTTAAAGGTTAGGTCATCAGTAATTTCACTTACACTATAAGTTCCATTATATCCTTTATCAATTAATCCAGTCGTGTTTGTAGAATCAGTTACATTCTTAATAGTGACTGAATCTTCAACTTTTAAATTGTGGGGTAATTCTGAGACAACAGTTACAGTGTTTGAAACTCTAGAACAAGTTTTAATAAAACTTGGATTGCGATTCCAATCATAATTAGTGGAATCGATAGTAGATCTATTCGTATCAGCAGTTCCTACATATCCAGTTGTGCTAGATTCTTGAAGAACAAATCCTGCTTCTGGAGTCTTTGCATTTGTAAGTTGACTTGGAACTACAACTCTAACTTTATAAATCTTCTCATCTAAACTTCTAGTATCTGCAATTCTCTTGATGATGGTTGGTTCTGATGCACCAGATAGAGGATTTATGACCGATGTGATAATACCGGCATTAGTTACATTAATATACCACTGACCATCCCACTGAACTGGATGTCCGGCATCACCAGATTGTTTATCAGAAACTCTCGTAATAATTTTTAGATTTGTTCCACCATATACTGTAATTGGTTGATCGGCATCTGCTTCTGCTTTTGATGCGGCAAGTTTAACAGTCGTATTATCTGGTGCAATTGCATAATAAACTGTGTTAGTTTTTAAATTTTCTGGTAGATCTCCATCATCACTAATAATGATAACCTTTTCACCTGTTGATAAATTATGAGTTCCACTAGACAATGTAAATACATTTGTGGAAGGAGATCCAACAGAATATTCCTCAAAAGATGAGGCACCACTTGGCATCACAATATCGGCAGAATCAGTACCAAGATAAAGTTTATCATTTACTTTTGCACCAACACGATAACCTTGTGTAAGAATTGGTGGTTTTATATTCTCATCATTAAATCCAAAGAGGTATAATTTAGTTGAAGTATTTGTTGCGTCCTGATCAAGAGTCAACCAATCAACATCTTCTTCAGTAGAATCAATTGCTCTTGGTGGAATAATATGAGTTAAGAATGCTTTGTTATCCTTCTCAAATGCTTCTTTCTTAAATCCTTCAGAGATTAGTGATAATTGACCAAAGTTGGAGTTTGAGTTGGTTACAGAGGCATCTCCTCCACTCTGTGCCTCAAAGTGCTTATTATATCCAATCGCAAACACAGAAACAACTTGAACAATTGCATCATTCGTAATCTTAATATGAGATTGTTCCCATCCTTTTCTATAAATTGCCTCAGAATCTAAATGATATACAGTTCCGGACGATGAAGATTGTGAAGATAGATCTGAACCAGTTTGTGTTGTTCCTGCAGAGTAAAATGTATTTTCATATTGTCTGGATGATGGAATATATTTTACAAATGCTCTATCATCTTTTTGAAGGCTGACGCCAGTAAATTGAGCCACAACCATACTACGGAATCCAGTTGCTTTAGATCCGTCAGTTAGCATTCCATTCATACCCCATACAGAACGCATGGAGATATTAAAGATATAAGGAGAAGCTCCAGAAACTGTATCAGTTTCGATTGTAACTGTTGCTGGTGGATTACTATCAACAATACCTGTAGGACTAATAAGTGCCGGATCTGATGATATAGTATAGAAAAAGATATTATCACTAATATTATCAACATCAGTAACTCTGGTTGAAATATTATACTGAGCACTATTAGGACCTGCTACTCCATCAATATTAATTGGTGTTCCTACATCCAATCCATGAGGACCTTGTGTTGTAACAGTAATTGTTGTTGTTGGTGTTGCACCATCACCTGATATAATTGATGTGATTGTAATAGGATCTGCTGCAAATGCACCAACAATCTCAAACTCTGGTCTTACTGAAGTAAATCCTTTTTTATTTACATTAAATTTATCTAAAGGATCAACTTCCCGACCTGATCCAGTACCATATGCTTCTGATAGTTTTGCATAATACATTGCAAGGTCTGTTACACCTTGACCACTAACTTCATTTACACCATCGGCATATTCAAATACCGTAAGTTTATGGTGCGAAAATGTTGGAGTTGATTTAAGTTCAAAATTATCTGGTTGTGTATAAACAGTTCCAAATTCATCTCCATCAAAAATAGAGAACTGCCAGAGATAACATGCCCCAGTAATTCTAAAGATTGCAGAATTTAGTACATCATCATCAGTTGGATTCGGAACATAAAGAGGGCGTATTTTGGTCTTTCTTAAGTCAAGACCAACAATTGAAGTTCCACGAGGGACAATTACACCACCATAAACACTATTAAACTTATAAAGATCGTTATCTTTTTGAGTTAAGTCGAAAACAGAATCTAATGTTAAATCAAAACTTGCACCTGCAGGTGTGGGCGTTCCTGCACTATTAATATAATACCCTGGACGATTATCAACTACATGATTACCAGGCATCAAGAGAATTGTAGTCTTCTCTGTTTCGTCGTTATTATTTCCCTTAACGTATGAAAATCTTGCAGATTCAATCAGTGCTCTCTGAATTGTTTTAAACGGTCGAGCAAGTGAGTTTCCTTGGTTACTAATACTATCAGTCGAGTCTAAATCTGATGGACTTACATATAATATACGACCCTCAGTGTTCTTAATAATAGAATCTAATTTATTCAGAGGCATTGTATTTCTGCTTCTATGCTATTTCTATAATTTATTTATCTCAGTAAATCTTCTTCTCCATTATAAAAACTTTGTATCTCTTCTGGTAAGTTTTCAGGGTTTAATATCTCAATATCATCAAAGCAAGGATGACAATTTTCTAATATCAAATAATTAGATCCCTTGTAGATATCTTCTACCGAATAATCTTTATTGCTATATGCCTCTTTTACTATTTCTCGGTCATACAAATACCCTACAGGCAAATCATCAAATGTAAATGGAACATCATTTAAGAAGAACATTTTGACTATCACCTTATAGTCATTATACCAACAATTCTTTGTGGTTACTGTATAAGACATAATATTATTCTTTCTTTTTATTTATTTTCATAAAAAAAAGGTTCCCGCACCACCAGGAACCTCATGTTATTCACTCACCAAAGAAAACCCCTATCATATAATCATCATTTCTCGCAGAGTAACTTTACATCTAGTGGGGCTAACTCCTTCCCCTTATTCTTACCACGATAGGTTTCTGTTTGTGCGTGGCAGTTAGGACATAAGATGCGAAGGTTGTTTATGGTATTATTATACCTGTTTCCATCGATATGGTCAAGTTCAATTGGAGTGGGTTCACCATTCCATTCTGTAATACCGCAACCTTCGCATTTGTGTTCCTTAAGTCCTTCAGAAATCAAACGCAACTTAAGTTTGTGAGATTGGTGATAGGAGTTTTCTGTCAAATAATATTCTATTGGTTTTGTTGTATGTGTATGACTTCGACCCTTTAACCAAGATTGTCCATGCATATGTTCCTTTGTTAATCCCAAAGTCTCTGCTTTTCTTTTAGCACAAGCATAGTTTCCACCTGCTTCTACTAAACCAATTTTTCCAAGAACTTGTCTAATAGATCCACTAGTAGTCCATGCTTCTATAAATTCTGCATCAGTATAGTTTTTAGATTGTCTCATTACTTAAAAGGTATACTTAATATTATTTAGTAAAATTTACCTTTTAATACCCGTGATCGGACTCGAACCGATACTGTCGAAATTTTAAGTTTCGTGTCTACTGCCAATTGGACTACACGGGCATAACATTACACTTATCCGTATGCTATGTGGGCATCACACCCAGTATACTGACAGTTTGCAATGGAGTAAGACACAGGACCACCGTGAATATCCAAAGGGAGTTAGTTCCAAACGTGCAGGACAGTGATGATCCTGTTGCTGAGTGGCACCTTTGGTTGGAACGTCTCAAGTTCCTAATGCCCGTTGTCGGTTACGATCCGACCTTCTATCTGTTATGAGCAGATCGCCTTCACCAGAGGGCCAAACGGGCAAGATAGTGTAGATGACAGGATTTGAACCTGCACTACTCTCCGAAGAGGCGTGTTTCCATTACATCACATCTACACTTGGCGTCTTTTTAGGCTATCTGCCTAACGACTACCAATACTCGTGGATGGATTCGAACCATCTCAAAGGCACTAATCGGGTGCAAAGAGTTTATAAAACTCCCCTGACTACCAAGTCTCACGAGCAGATGATGAACTACTGAGCTTCATTATTTTGCTCAGTATGTATTCGTATTAGTTCATCATCGGCAGGCATCATTACTGCTGCCTTACCATCTTCTCTCACAATACCTATGGTTTCACCGTTTTCGACTCTTTCCATAAGATCATCAAAATTGTCTTCCCATTCTTTCAGGGTAAAAACTTCCATTTACACCTCCAGTGGTTCTGCATAAACCAAAGCATCTTCTGGACAAGTATTACGGATGACCTCAAGAATATCCATGAACTGGTCTACAGTATCACAAACAATTTCTTTGGTGTCTCCTTCACTAGAATAGATGTAGAATGTGCGTTTGGTAGGGTCTACAACACATCGTGTGAGAAACTCGTCT
>Ga0208004_1000386_pt1 | contig 17339 bp, 15 predicted proteins | sample DEB08_DNA_6_FD_184522 | JGI IMG/M metagenome (GOLD analysis project Ga0208004, IMG submission 184522) | Aqueous microbial communities from the Delaware River and Bay under freshwater to marine salinity gradient to study organic matter... | ecosystem: Environmental > Aquatic > Marine > Coastal ...
CTGGAGATGCCATCGTGTTTCCCAGCAACTTCTGTTTCCCACATGAGGTACGACCGGTCACTGACGGTGAGAGATACGTGTTGGTGGTGTGGTTCGTCTGACCTATGTAATCATCTGACCTATGTAAAAAATTAGGTCTGACCTATGTAATCATCTGACCTATGTCTGACCTTTGTTGGAAAAAATTTTTGGTATTTTTGGTGTTTTTGGTAGAGATCAACCCTGCGGGTTATTTAGATAATACACGGTGTCCGTCACTTCCTGCCATAGTTCCATAGCCCATTCATAGTTGTTGTGTTGCCGCTCAACCTCACTACAATCACCATCAAACCCGCTCATATATTCAACCCACGCTTGACAGAAATCACGACGGCCCTCGCTCTGTTGGAGCATATCGCGTAGCAGTTCCGCGGTGCTCTCTGATCCCTCACAGATCTCCGTGTAGACCTCTAGCGGTAAGGTCTTGAATGTGTAAGGGTAATTGCCCCGTAGTATCTCTAGTGTTTTCTGTTCTGCCGTGAGCGGTTCCGTCATACGATCTCACCCCTAGTGATGGCCTCTTCTATAGACAGCACCTCGGGTCGCTCGTTGGCCCATCTGACCGTCCAATACATCTCCCTGCCCTGTAATTTAGGTGTGATGCTGGCCCATAGACACCCAACCTCGTCCGTAAGGTCTATGCGTTCATAGTGAGTGCCCTTGGCTATCAGTTCCTGTTGTGTTAGTGCGTTGAATTGATCACGCGTCATAGTCGTTGTTATCATAGTTGCCTCCTGTTGTTGATTGTAGCACATTCAAACTGGTGTGTCAATTGAAACCTTCCCGTTCTAAACACTCCGTGATTTCGTCATACAGCGTGTCTTGTGCTAGATCCCGCTGTTCATAAAGGTCATCACCATCGTTGATCTCCCATTCCAACCATTGTTCAAAACTGGCCATAGTGTGTCCTTCCTGTACATAGTCCCTCCATTGCTGGTAAAGATAGATGACCTCTGACCTGTGTAGTTCTGTGAATTTAGTGTAGTAGCCATCTAGATTACCGTAATGCTTGATGTCATCACAGCCGTGTATCTGCCATAGACGATCATCCCGTAGCATAGCCTCGTGATCAAAGTTGCTGGTGTAAGTGATGCCCCCATCACGGTCAATGTGTTCCCGTACCCATCTACCGTCCTGGTGCTTGTGTTCAATCGTTTGTTGTTGCGTCGTCATAGTTGCCTCCTGTGTTTGCGTGTCCTCTTATGAAGTTGTATAAGGGGCACAGCCATTGATCTACTATGGTGTCCTGTTGCTCCCTGCGTAACTCCGCGTATCGCTTGGAATTGATCTGCTCCCCCGCTCGTCTGCGTCGCTCTGCCTGATGGTAACTGATCGTCCATACCATACTGGTGAATATGCTCCTGATGAATGCGGTCAATTCCGCGTCCCCCGTCTGACCCCATTTATCTAGGTGCCGCTGGTGCGTGTACAGATTTACCGTCAACCTAGCGTCGTCCCGGCCCGCTGAATAGATGATGCTACGGCTCCTAGCGGTAGACCCATAGTAGCCCGTTGGCCTGTAAGTGAATTTAATCTCTAGCGGTGCGGTGTTGGGCTCCGTGTCCGTGATGTGTTTGGTCACCCGTGCTAGGTGATCCCTGACCTGTGTGACCTGTGAATAACGGGCTAGATGACCCGTGCGTAGTAGACTATGTAGTGCGTCCGTGTTTGTGCGTATCATATGGTTTTACCTCTTTTGGTTTGGTTTGGTTTGGTTTGGTCGTCCTAATTCCTGAATTCATCGTTGTATGCCCCCTCGTCATATCGCTTCATAAATCGTTTGTATGCTGGTAAATCATCACGCTTCAATTGATCAATCAATCGCTTCATAGTCTCGATGTCCGTGCCTGTTGCGTTGATCTGATCTATGATTGATTGTGTTTGTTGACGCTCTATGTTGCGTTGCCCCGCGGCCCTCCTGTGTTGCTGGTAAACTGGTTCTGGTAAGAATGTGAGTGTGATCAATCTAGATCGTTGCTTCAATTGATCTAGCAAAGCAAACTTCAAACGCTCACTGAAGCCATATGGTGATCGCTCTAGTGCTGTAAGATTGCGTTGTGCTAGTCGTTGGTAATTGCGACCCTGATGCTTCAACAGCCTACGGCTCAATTGTGTGTATGTGCTAGTCTCGTCAATGTGATTCATAGTGCCAATATTGAATTTGTTTGTATTTATACTATGTGTAAATAATAGCACTCAAATGCGGTCTAGTCAACCCCTAGATTCAATTTAGATTACCGCTTGACTTGGCTGGTGTTTCCGTGCTATAATCGTGCTACTACTACAAAGTGATCACGCTGGTGTGATGGTCTAGTATCCATATACCATCACCTGGTGTGGTAATTTCCGCTCATATGATGTTTATTTTACGATGGCTGTAGCCTGCCTGAATGATTGAGCCTGCCTACCGTTAAGCGTGCGAATTTTACCATTTCCGTCCATAACCTGGTTCCAACCTGGGTGCCAATCTGGTTCCAATCTGGTTCCAATCTGGGTCAACCGTGCGTTCACCGTGCCAACCCCCCTACCATCCTGATATGGTGCCTAGGGTGATCACGGTGGTCTGACCGTGCGACTGCGTTGCGATCACGCTCACTCACGGTGCGGCACGGTGGTAAGATGGGGGTACCCATGGTCTGGCTCTGACCTACGTTGTGACTAGTTGGACACCCCAAAAAATTTGGTAATCTGACCTGTGTAGTAAGTTCGATTTTTCTCGGCCACCGTTTTAAGTAAGTGGGGTCCGTTCCCACCATAAATATCGGCAACATGGAGCAATTACCCCTACGCAAGGACGGACAGCCAGATCAGCGTTTCCGCAAGACTGGGCCAAGGCCTGAACGCTGGAAGCACGGTCCCAGCCAGGAGGCACGCGAGCAGTTGCGGGCATTCACCACCAAGCGTTGCCAGGCACGCTACCGTGGGGAAGCGTGGTCGCTGACCTTTGCGGAGTTCCAACGCATATGGTCCGGCCGGTGGCACCAGCGTGGTCGCAGGTGGGACAGCCTCAACATCGCTAGGAAGGACCCGCTGAAACCATGGAGCCAGGACAACGTCAGGTTACAGGCACGTGGTGAGATATTCCGCGGACCCAGGAGTAAATAGCACTATGAACTCGGCAGGTAGCACCATACCCAACACTTTCACCACCAGTTATTCTGGCAGGAGACGCAAACGCGGCACCGGGAGGAAGAAATCTGGTTTACGCAAATTGAAACAGGTGGGACGCAAACTGCCCAGGATAAAAATCTAACGCAAAAAAAAAACGCTAACGCGGGAGGAACCACCATGAAAGCAGTGAGATCAAGGATGGCTAGGGGTGCCATGAGGGCAACCAAGGCCATGAACCGGAAGAAGAAAACCAAATCAAAAGGCAAGAAGCGGAAGTACTAGTCGCAGGGCATGGAAATAACGGAGGCAGACCATGGCAGGCATCAAGACCCGCAAGGGTCAACCCCAGAATCACCAGCGATACTACGCTCGGGGACACGAGTGGAGGCCCACCAGGGTGGTCACTCGCAAGAGGTTTGGCAACGGCACCAGGGAATTCATGGCCGCACAGAGCACCAGCACCGGGGAACTGTACAAGAACAGCCACGGACTGACCGCTCCATGGCACTCTATCCCATTCACAGCCGTCCCAGACAGCAACCAAGACTAGTCAACGACTGGATGAACCCCATGGACATACCCGGGGAGCGATTCTTAAATACCATAAAGGAGCAATATGACAAGATCAAAAAAAGTTTCAGCACCTAGGGGCTTCCACTGGATGAAGAAAGGCTCATCATACAGCCTGATGAAAGGCACATACCGACCACACCGAGGTGCCGTCAAGAAAGCCAAGTTCAAGACCACGAAAACACACCGAGGATACTAGTGCGTTGCGTCATAATTGGCAACGGACCCAGTCGCAAACTGCTACCACTGGACCAGATCGCGTACCCAACCTTTGGTTGTAACCAGATATACCACGACTTCCAGCCCGACTACCTGTTGGCACAGGATCGAGAAGTGCTACACCAGATGCGTGAGGACAGGATGACGGAGCCGGTCTGGGTCGCACAGGAGAGTTACAGACGTTATCACGAGGACACCTACACCAAGTGCCACGACATGCGGGAGATCAGATTCCCCTACTACAGGATGAACTCATGGTTCACGGGGGAGCAGGCCATCGTGTTGGCCGCACAGAAAGGATTCACGCACATGGATCTCATAGCGTTCGACGGTGGTCCGGTCAGCATGTATCGTGAGGAACGTGTGATCACGCACCCCACCGTGGACAGATACCTGGCCAACTTCAAAAAAATACTAGAATACTATCCCAAGATACGAATAAATATCAGCGTGGACAACCGCGAGGCCCACTGACATCAGATAATCTCTGGTTATTTGGTAGAGATATGATTCTACAAGCAAAGAACGTTCCTTGCTAGTACGGACAATCGCGAGACCCGGAACACAAAAACACAATTCGTAGCGTTGAACAAAAACAATAACAACTAACAGGAGAAAGCAAATGGCTTTATCAAACGCAGGAACATCAGTATCGAATTCATTCGTTACTATGTTTTCAGATGATGTAAAACAAGCATACCAACAATCATCATCTAACTTGGTTGGTGCCGTTAGGGTTGTGAGAAACGTTGTAGGTTCAACTTACAAGTTCCACAAACTATCTAAAGGTGGATCAATCAAAAACAAAAACAGATACGAAGATATCACAGCAATGTCTGATACTTCAAAATCTAACAGTGGAACATACGTGGGTGGAACAGCACAGAACTCAATCGTGACTACTACACTTAACAACTTCCACTCTGGTGAGTACGTGGATGACATGGATCAATTCAAGACTAATATTGATTTAAGATCTACTTTCGCATCAGCAATCGCTTCTGCCCTAGGCAGAGCAGTTGACCAAGAGATCATCGACGCTCTTGACGCAGGTAGTCCAACTACAACTGTGTCAGCAGGTTCAGGATTGACTAAAGAGAAATTTTTAGAGATCCACGAAGCGATGAACGCTCTTGACGTACCAACTGAAGGTAGAGCAGTGATCATCTCTCCACAAGCGTTAACTGACCTATTAACGGACAGCAACCTTGTGACAGCGGCTGACGGCCTTGTGTCAAACACGGCTCTAGCATCTGGATACATTCCAAATGTGTTCGGTTTCAACGTGATCATGTCAACTCTTTTAACTAAAAATTCAGTTCAAAGAGATTGTTACGCGATACACAGAGACAGTGTAGGTTTAGCACTTGCGGCTGACATCAACACTAGGATCGATTACGTTCCCGCTAAAGCATCGCACCTAATTTTAGGTACTATGTCAGGTGGTTCAACTGTGATCGACGCAGATGGTGTTGTAAAAGTGGAGGTTACAGAGTAATATCTGTTACCCCTCACAGGCACACACACGACAGGCCCTTCGGGGCCTGTCTTCTTTTATATCCACTAAATAACATTAAAGGATCCAACACAAATGGCTGAAACGCAAGTATCAATATCAAATCAATCACTGACCAAATGTGGTGCTGGCACCATATCAAGTTTCACGGATGGCACCAACGAGGCCAACGTCTGTTCAATCATGTACCAAACAGTCAAGAAAGGACTGTTGTACTACACGTTCTGGAACTTCGGCATGGAGAAACAGGCACTGAACAGATTGAATGAAACACCAACTGACAAGAAATTCCTATACGCACACAGCCTACCAGGCAACATCATCAGGATCAAGGGTTTCTTTGACACGGAGGGACTGTACCAGGAAGACTACAGCGTGGAGGGACAGAAAGTGTTCTCCAACCAACAGACCCTTTTCATAGAATACGTACAGAACATGGACGAGGACAACATGCCCCCGTTCTTCATAGAGGCACTGGTTGCCAAACTGGCACTGGAGATCAACGAGGCCATCACGGGCATAGGATCACTGACCACTAGGCTGGCCAATGACTACGAATCAAAACTGCGAGCGGCCAGGATAGCGGACGGTCAGGAGAACCCACCAACCAACATCATACCAGTGGGTAGATACGTTGAAGCACATCTAGGTAATGCTAGTGTCACCACAGGAAGATTGAGACACAGCAGGACTTAATGGATGACGATAAGACGTGTAACGCAGACAAACTTCACACAGGGACAGGTAGGACCATACCTATTCGGTAGGGGTGACACACCAATCTACGGGGCAGGGCTAGAGACCTGCGAGAACTGGCTGATACTGCCGCAGGGTGGATTACAGAAACGCAAGGGTTTCCAGTTCATTTCAGCGGATCCAGACAACACCAACACACCAGATGGTAGCACACCACTGACCACCACGGGCTTCCACGCACAGTCAAGACTGATACCTTTCAAGTTCTCTGACGGACAGGAGTACGTGCTGATATTTGAACCAGCGGATTCTGGACTGGGCACCACTGCCAAGATACACATCTACTACAACGACAGCAGGATCAAGGTGCTGACCAACGGGGTGGACGGCAACGTTTTCCCGATCACCACCAGCAACATCTCACAGATCAGATACGCACAGGCCTTTGACTACATGATCCTGGTACACTCAGACATCAGGCCCATGGAACTGATCAGGGGTGCCACCAACACGGACTGGACCTGTACCTACATAGATTTTGATCACGTGCCACAGGCCAACTTCAACTTCGATGCCACGCTGACACCAGCGTCCACATCAGGCAACAACACAAACTTCACGCTGGCCGGAGGCACATATCGTTGGGTCAATTCCTCTTATCCAAACGGACACGTGGGAATGAGACTGTTGGTCAACGGGGGCATGGCCGAAATAAAAAGCATTTCGTCAGACACAGTGGCAGTGTGCGAAGTGATCTACGATCTAGTGGACACGGAGACCGCGCAGGGACACGAATGGGAGATAGATGCTTTCTCAAACCTTTCAACATCATTGGGTGGGGGCTGGCCTAGGTCGGTCACGTTCCACCAGAACAGATTGATATTTGGTGGTAGCAGGGACAAACCACAGACCATATTTGGATCACAGTCAGCGGACTTTTTCAACTTCGACAACTACACCAGGGTCGTGGATGGATCAGGCAACGTCACTGGAGAGATCACGGATGACGCGGGCATCCAGTTCACCATAGCGTCAGACCAACTCAACATAATCAGGCACTTGGTGTCACAACAATCACTGTTCGTTTACACATCGGATGGAGAGTTTGACATGTCAGGAGAGCCTGTTACACCTTCCAACGTGCTTGTGAGACAACAGACCAGGTACGGTGTGGATGGCAACATCATGACACCCGTGGTGGTTGACAACGAGGTGCTGTTCGTGGCCAAGGGTGGCAAGCAGTTACGTGCTTTCGTTTACAACTTCAACACTGACGCGTACTCGGCCAAGAACTACTCACTGGTACACCATGACATCATACAGGATGCCACCAAACTGGCCTACCTGACCAACTACAACAACACCAACACCAACTACGTTTTCGTCGTCAACGGTGACGGGGACCTGTGTGTGCTGGGTGTCAACACAGAATTCTCGGTCGTGGGATGGATGAAATGGAACACAAATGGTAATTTCAAGGACCTGTGCGTAGTGGATGACAACCTGTACGCACTCACACAGAGATACGACAACGACGGATCAACACTGAACACTGGAGTTTTCCTAGAAAAACTGACCACGGAAGAGATATACCTAGACAGTTTCCACAGCACGACTGCCACAGGATCAAGTTTCACGGGGGCACAGGGACTGGAAGGACAGACGGTGAACGTGGTAGCGGACGGACTGATACACCCAGACGTCACTGTTGATGCGGCCGGTAATTTCACTTTGTCACGTACCAGCAGTAGCACACAGGTGGGATTCAACTACACAGCCACTGGCAAGACACTGCCACTGGTACTGAACATAGGTGGCACAACCAGTCTAGGAGAGAAAGTCAGGAAGGTTTTCGCGGAGATACAACTTTACGACACAAAAGCATTCAAGGTGGACAGCATCACCGTCCCTTTCAGGAACTTTGGTAGCACACTGCTCAACCAGAGCATCACAGGTTACACGGGACAGAAACGCATTAGGTTAAGCGGATACACGACAACACCACAGGTCACTTTCACGAATGACGCACCACTGCCGTCAACCCTTTTAAGTATCACTAGTGAAATCAAATTATCAACAGGAAGACTACAAGAAGAAGGTTAGGCAACCAGTCAGACACGATCTAAACTTTGAACACTACGAATACGTTATCAACAACTGTAGGAAGGTGGATGAATACGAAATCATGCTGATGGGCTACACCAAACCAAGACTGATCCGCAAGTTCGATGACCTCGAGGGGGGTGTCACGGGCACTTACCATGGAACACCTTTCCTGGCCGCGGGCACACACGTGCTGGCCAAGGAGTGTTGGTACTGGTTCATAGGCACACCGCTGGCCAATGATTTCTTCGTCAGGATATCAAAGGAGGCAGAGAGATTGATACGCGACAGCATGGAAAAACACCCAGACAAACGACATCTAGTACAGGTCTGGTCCAAGCACACACAGAGTGTGGCATGGCTAAATATGTTAAAATTTAAAAGGATTTCCAGTTACTACCAAGGTAGCGAGGAGATTTTCATAGTAGAGAGGAAAAGAAATTAACCTTATGTGTGCTCCAAGGAATGATCTAGCAAAATTAGCCATAATCGGTGCCGCGGCATATGCCACTGGTGGTATATCACTGGGATCCACAGCGGCAACCACTGCCAGGGAAGCGGCCATCATAGCCAACTCTGGTGTAACCACCACATCAACACTTTCAGGATTATTGAATGCCGCACGTGTGGCACTGCCTGTTATCAGCACCGCAGGTAACATCTATCAAGGATACATGAAATCAAGCATCTTGGCACAACAAGCCAATTTCCTAGATTTTGAAGTTGAAATGGAGAGGGAGTCTAGTGCCTTGAGAGAGGCCAAACGTAATAGGGCACTGGCCATAGCGATAGGTCAACAGAATGCCAAATTTGGATTGACCGGTGTGACGTTGGAGGGATCACCAGGTGATGTACTCGCACAGACGAGATCAGCATTCGCGGAAGATCAATACATCGACGATTTTAACACCAGCCAAAGCATCTACAGTAAACAGACACAGTCAGCGATAACAAAGAAAGAATCGGAGTATGCCAAAGTTGGTGGTTACATCAATGCGGCAAGCAGTCTTGGCACACGGGGTTTCAAAGATCTTGGTACCAAGGACATAGAAAACGTGTTGACCACTACACGTAAAGTTTCACGTAACATATTAGACACAGTAACAGGAGCGAAAACCTAATGTCAAGGATACCACAAACACCACCATCTAACCCGGTCGTACCACAAAACAACAGACGTAGGGTAGACGTGCCCACTTACAGTGGTGGTCAACTGACACCGAGGGAAAACCTCACGATGCCCAACTACAACACACAGGCACTGGGCATGGTCGAACAACTGACCAACACCGTCACAGACATAGACAGGACCATAGCAACCGACATAGCCAAGACCAAGGGTGAGAAAGCACAGAGCATCAGCAAGGAATACGTTGGTAATCGTTTCAATTTCTCCCTAACGGGACAAGCATACAAACAGGGTGTGGATGCCAAATTCGTGTCACAGAAAGAAACTGAACTTGAAAATGAGTTGTTGAAACTACGTTCAGATTTCTTGGAGACCACTGACACCGCTGGATACACCAAGGCCGCTGAAAATTACAAAAATAAATTCATGAGTGCGATACCAGAGCAGTTCTTTGGTGATTTCAACACGTACTTTGACAAAAAGAACACACTCAACATCACGCAATTAGAGATCAAGAAACGTGAAAAGGAAATGATCGATGGCAGTTTCCAACTCACGGAACAGAACAAAACCATAGCAGACAGGATAGCACAGAACATCAGATACCAGGGCATATCGACCAGTGAGACCTTGATCGATGATTTTGCCATATTGAACAGGAACAACAAGGCACAAAAGGACATTTTTGGTCTCTCTTTGGAGGACAGGACCAAACTACGTAGTGAGCAGAAACGTATCATATCAGAGGGTGCCGCGGCACACGTGTATGAGCAGATCAAAGACACACCTGGTGCCTACGACGCATGGATAGACCAGATAGCCAAGGGTGAATGGAACGTTGGTGATCTAGGTGACGAGGACATGTTCAGCAAGGTCATGCCGGGGGGTGTTAAACTAAACAGGCAAGAGAGGCAGTCAATAATAAGTTATGTGGAGAGTTTGAGGAAACAGGACAAGAGCAACCTGGCCAGATTGTCTGCCAAGCAAAAGAACACGGCACAGGCTAACAACACGCAACTGCTGGCAACTGGTTGGGACAACTTCCGTAGGTCAGACGGTTCTATAGACAAGACCAGGGCACTGTTTGATTACGACAGTTTTGTGGCAAATGGTGGGGATCCAGACGTGGCACAGGATCTACAGGACGAGAATGACGTGGCCATATTTGCCGCGGAAGAATCAGAGATAGCCAAGAGTGGCAGTACCACCAGCATACAATCGCAGATAACCAAATTGAGATCAGAGATACAGGTAGTCAACGACCTAGAACTCACAGACCACGACAAGAACATCTACATCAAACAGCGTACCAAGGCCATAGAAATGATACAGGCCATACAGGACACCAGGAGCGAGGTGTTGAAAAACGGTGGTGCGGTTGATTACATGATCACACAGAATAAGATAACCACCACAGGGCTAGACACCTACGAAGGACAGGTGAATGCTATGACACAGGCCGCTACACTGACCAACCAGAGCGTGTACCAGATAGGTCCCAGCGAGACACAATCAGTGATAGAATATGACAAATTAGGTTCAGCCATAGACAACAAGGACTACAACAGTTTCATACGTTTCAACAATGACATGATCAACAGACAGAGATCGTTGGTTGGTTCCATGATATCAGTGGCACACAGGAAGGGCAACGCGGACACGTTCAAGTACGTGGACAGGAGATTGTCGGAACGTGCCAGACGTAATCCAACACACAGTAACACGAAATTATTGTTCAATGTGCGTGCCAACTACGAGGAATCATTCCAAAACGGTTACACCAAGGATTCCGCAGACACCGAAAACAAACAAGCATTCTTTAAGAGCATACAAGATGGATTGTATGAGTTTGACAACGATTTCGGCACAGCGGTCAAGGCAGAATATGACATGATGTATGACTACTACAGGACCAAAGGCAACTCTGCCAGTGAAGCCGCAAAGAAATCAAAAGACTTTGTGATGAACGGCTTGGTGGAGATCGAGACAGAATACAACACCCTGTACGTGAGTTACAACCAACTCATGGGTGAGTTTGAAGCATCGCAGGATGCCAGCGTCAATGAACAGCAACTACAGATGGCCAAGAAATCCTTGGCTGACCAGATCAACAGCACCTACAACAGACCAGAGGAACACAACCTCACGGTGCTTGGTAAGAGCATAGACGACTGGGTTGGTGGAGACAGGGACGGATACAAGGCCGTCATGATAGGTAACACCATAAAATTAGTCACAAAGGAGAGTGGATCTTTGACCAAGTTCACGGTACTGACCAAGAGGCCCAGTGCCTACAACACCATGTTCTACACTGATTTGAGCGTGCCAGTGAGACCAGAGAGCGAAATGGCCACTGCCTACGAGGATGAAAGCACGACATGGGAATACGACCACACCGTAGACATAGGAAAATTCAAGGAACCAAAGACCGTCAAAAGATTACAGTATGACGTTGACGCGTTGGATGAGACCAACCTAACGCAAGTGGAGGGCAGTGTCAATGCCACGTTAGATGACAAGGCAGTTGAATTCTGGAAGTTCCTAGAAAAGAACGGAATACTGAAACAGAATATCGAGGATGGGGTTGACTACGCTCTGGAGGAGCAAACAGTGTCAATGATATACGAGGATCCATTTTCCACTAAACTATTTCCAACCAGTGTCCCGGACCAAGCCATAGCACACGGTATCAGCATGGCATTCGCACAGAACAAAGGACAACCATGGATGGTACAGTGGCTGATGAGCAAAAGTGATTACCTGACAGCGGGCAGAGATCCAAGGTCATCCAGCATAGAAGTTGTAAAATTATGGAACGATAATTTTGACAAGATCAAGAACCTGACCACAAACACTGACACACCAGTGAGGATGGACGTGTTACAGGCCTTGGTCAAAACCATAAAAGACAACCCTGGAAGCAGTCAATACGACACAGAAATTGATATTGACACTACCACGGTAAGATCTGGAAGGGGTTAATGGCTCTAGAGACAATACAGACACCCACGGTTGACACCATTGAAAATGATTACAGCAGGAAGACTGGATCGTTCCTGGGAAGCATCAAGGCAGGGTTCAAGAGTGGCCTCAATGAAAACGTGGTGTTCAGCCTATTACCAAGCATAGCGGAAGGCCAGGAGATGGCCAACAATCCGTTTGATCAGGTTGACCCAGACACATACAAACCAGGACATCCTTTCTACATCGAGGATCTACCCATAGACCAAGGGGTCAGTTACAAACATCTCTACGAGATGTCACAGGCACGTATGGAAGCGGCCAAGTACGCGGCCGAATGGGAACAGGGTGGATTGCTAGACAAGGGTGCGTTCATAGCCAGCACTTTTGGTGCCGCACTACTGGATCCAGTCACATACATACCCGTGCCTTTCCTGAAGGGGGTCACTAGTTTTACCAAACAAGCACTGTCAGTGGGAGCATTCAACTCCGCACTAGAATTACCATTATATCCCATAGTAAAGGAATCATGGAAACAACGTGGACTTGGAGAATACGAATACGAGGACCTGGTCAACCAAATGGGTTTGGCATTCGTCGTGGGTGGTGGACTGACCACTGTCATGAGGGGTGGTGGATATCAACTGGCCAAGTTAAGGGCCGCGAGATTAAACAAATTAAGTCCGTTGAGCAGATACATAGAGACCACCAAGGAGCAGTACCCAGACTACGACTACGACAACGCTACTCGTGATCTCATATCAAATGATGTGCTGACAAGAGACCAACTGGATTTTGACAGCATAAGGAAACACACGTTCACACAGGACAGCGTGGAGGACTTCTGGGTTGACACCGCGGGACGTAGGAAATTCATCAAAGCAGAATCAACAGAGCGTGATGTTAAAATTACTTCACAGGATGATGGTTCAAAGATCATCTCTGGGCCGACCGACAGCATCCTCAAAGTGTTAAGCACGATTGTGGAAAAGACGGATGAGACCAACGGCAAAGTCATCTATGACATCAGACCCAACGATACATCAGCGGTGCGATTAAACAAGGACGGCATCGCGGCATGGATACAAACCAACATACCAGCCGCACAGCAGAAACTGGATGCTAGGACCAATGCTGACAAGCCATGGTATGATCTTTCGAAATACATAAACAAGAAACGTCAATTCAGGGCAGATCTGGACGCACTGGACAACACCTTGTATGACAGGAACAACACGTTTGAGATTGTGCCTGATCCGGAACTGGGCATAGACATAGAGCGTAACATAGGAAAATTCTACAAGATATCAAAGGTACCGTTTGACCCTGCCAAGAAATCAGAGGCCACCGTGCTGGCAGAAAAAAGGCTACGTCTAAAAAACTGGGAGACCAGGTTGGAAGAGGCCAAGGCCAAAAATCTACAACAGTTTACTTTTGAAAACAAGACCTACAACATCAACGACAAAATACCCGAATTGCCTGTAAGAGACTTTCCATACAGGGAACTGGTCACAGATCTAAAAACTAAAATGGAGATCATAGATGATGCCATATACCTGGATCGGGTCAGGAGGAATGTGATAGATCCAGAGAACAACGAACGACCAAAACCACCACCGATGTATGATCCAGAGGACCCAGGGTTCAATCCAGACAAGCAGAGGATACAACAAATGGTGATCGAGGACAACAAGGCCAACGTGGTGTTGAACCAAAGACAGGATATGGCCACTTCAGACCAATTACTCAACAGCGGTGACGCAAGATTGAAATGGCAGGAGACCAGCAAGGATGCCGTGGAAACACTAGGACTGGAATACATCAACAGCATAGGATTCAAGATCAGCAACGGGGTGTTAGTGGACGATGGAGTTCCAACGAGACCTTTGAGTGATGCGGATGCGGCAATACGTGCCCACTACCTTGATGAAGCGACTGAATACAAAAAATCAGTAGAGATAGCAAAAGGTAGAAAAGACACAGGCAAATGTTTAACAAGGACCAACAGCAACATATAGGAGCAAGATGGCATACAACGATTGTATTAACATATTAAAACAAGCATACAAAAAGGCCAACGAACCATTCACGGAAGACATAGCCACGGAGTTCCTGAACGACTACAGGATGTTCCGTGACTCACTACAAGGCAGGACCGTGCCAAAGAACATGACGGACATAGTGCCAGTCAACGAGAGACCGCAGATGGCAACCGAATACGTGGACACCGCGGGCAACAAGATCAAATTTACCATGACGGACATGACCTACGAGGACCTGTTCTTCCAGCAGTACCAACAGAAACTGGACCTGTTGGACAGGGCAAGGAATCGTGCCAAGGTACTGACACTGCGTAAGATATCACTGTTGGACAACAACGCGGAAGAGAACCTAGATGATTTCAGACGGGCATTCGCGGACAAGAGAAAGGGACATGAACACCTCTACAGCAAACAAGGTGCTTTTACTGGTTTGGTTGGCATCAAGAAAGAATACAATGTCATTGACATGGAAGCCGACACCGCTGTGGGACAGGTGCTGGACACCAACTTCACTAGGAAAAACATGCCGTTGGACTCACTAGCGGCCAGGAACAGGACCATCACTGACGTGGAGTTTGACACGGAGGCAAGGGAAATTTTAAACGGACAACATTACACGGAATGGCTAGACGACAGGGTAAACAAAAACAACTACATCAAGGAATACGTCAACATAGAAAAACGTTTCCATGAGGGTGAGAACTTGGCAGAGATAGCCACCAGTGAATCTGGAGACATCACGGCACAGAAATTGGCCAGGGCAACCTTTGACATCTATCTGCGTAAATTGAAACGTTTCCAGGAAGCGGGCATAGACACCACAGGATTAAAACCTTTCAGGATACGTATGCTGTGGAACAAAAGACAATTACAGAAAGTGGGACGTGATGCTTTCGTCAATGACGTGGGACCTAGGATATCCAAGACCATAGGCAAACCAGGTGAGGCCGGCAGGGCAACACGTATGGAGATCGCTGGTGTGATATATGATCACATAGTGACTGAAAACGGCAGTCACTACGACATAGACAAACTGGTACAGTCATACAAATCATACACCAAGGCTGGACAGGAATATGACACCAAACACCTAGTGTTCGAGACAGGTGATGATTTCACACACGTGCTGGAAACATACAACCCCAGCGGCAAGATAGCACACAGCCTACAGCGTATGATCGAGGACAACTCGGACATCCTGGCACTGGTACAATTTTTTGGCCCCAACTACAGGGACGGGGCAGACAGGCTGATATCATCATGGAAAAGTAAATTTGGACAGCAGTATGAGAAAGTCAGTGGTTATCACAGGACCATACTACGAGACACGGAGATGTACATACAGGAGATGATGAACCCAGCACTCAAGGACGTGGTTGGCAACAGGAGCAGGACCATATCCACCGCAAGGACCATATTGGCAGGAGCCAACCTGGGTGGAGCAAGTGTCACGGCCCTCCTCGATTTCTTCACACAATTGTTTTCGGGAAACAGAATATTCAAACTGCCAGGCATACAGGCACTCAAAGCCATGTTCAGGATAAAACCAGAGGCACTTGACAAACAAGCCCAAATGAAACTGGCCAGGTATTTCACCACATTTGGTGAGGGCCTACAAAATGGTAATATTGACAGATTTGCCTTGATACCAAGTTTCCGAGACGAACGTGGAGCACAGAGATTCAGCAGTTGGTGGACCAGCCAGGTGTTGAGGAAATCTGGATTGAACGCTATCACGGAGAATGGACAGAGGGCCAGCGGACTGACCTACCACAGGTATTTGTCAGACCTAGTCAAAGCGGACGGTGGGGTCAATTGGAAGGACCTAGACGCAGACATGCGTATCAACCTAGAGAAATACAACATCACGGAAGCGGACTGGAACTACATCAAGAATTTAACCAAGGACGGCAAGAGCGGAATACTAGATGCCAACGGAGACGTGGATCTTTTCAGCACACTGCTGGACACAACAAACAGCAACGTGAGATTCTCACCAACGGTCCAACAGAAATGGACCAGCGTGATCAAAGACGCAGTGGACACCATGGTGGTCAAACCCAGCGAGTTCGACAAGAGGGCAACATCATTATTCCAGAACAAGGACCAAGGATGGGCCAAACAGATGCTATTGGCATTCACACAGTTCAAGACACACCCCATCACCTACACCAGGAAGGTGTACATGAGGAAATTCTTCAGGAAACAGGCAGAACTATCAGGCAGGGATTACACCATGTCAGAGAAACTAGTGGACATAGCATACCTCACAGCAAGTAGTTTCGTCATGGGTTTCGTTGTCAACAGCCTCAAAGATTTCCTAAAAGGTCGGGCACCACAGAACCCACTGACCGCGGAGCAACAGTATGACATATTTGAGAGGACGTTCCTGACAGCGGGCACGTTTGGACTCGTGTCAGACACATTACTACAGATAGGTGCTCCCATGCTGGAACAGATCATGAACGATGAGGAAAAGATCAGGTTCCGTAACGAGGGCTTGAAAAGTTTCCTAGGACCGTTGATCCAGGACATGAACTCATTGTACAACGACAGTAGGAGGACAATCACCGCTGGTATACAGTGGGGACAGGGACTCGAGGACCGAGAATATTTTGTTAAGAATGTCAGCAAACTAGGCAAGTATGCCCTACACCTAACTGGTGCGGAGACATTTTGGCCAACGGCAGGAGCATACAGGTTGTTAGTGAATGAGTACATCACCCAACAGGTAGACTACGACGGATATCGTAGGAAACAGAAAAATCTACAAAGGGAGGCTGACAAGACCAGGGGTGGTGAGATCAACAACTCTTTGTACAAAAACCTCCAAGGCACGCTAGGTTTGGAATAACACTAAATATGTAGGAGAAAAAAATTAATGACAACATCAGCGACAACACCAAGATTAAGTTACGTAGCAGACGGTTCTACGGTTCAATACACATTCAAT
>Ga0208004_1000388_pt1 | contig 17282 bp, 17 predicted proteins | sample DEB08_DNA_6_FD_184522 | JGI IMG/M metagenome (GOLD analysis project Ga0208004, IMG submission 184522) | Aqueous microbial communities from the Delaware River and Bay under freshwater to marine salinity gradient to study organic matter... | ecosystem: Environmental > Aquatic > Marine > Coastal ...
TTTTCACAGTATTAATTAATGGCGTTATTTTGCCAATTAAGTATTTACTTTATAAATTTTTTGTTTTCAAAGATTCTTTATAAAAGATATACCGTAATTTAATTAAGCTTTTTAAAGTTCTAGGTATTCTTTCATAAATTAATGAGACACTTGGTCTAATTTCATTAATTTTTGCCGGCACTTCTTTAACTCTACCGCCACTTCTTTCAATTCTAATTAACAGTTCTGTATCAAAAATATCTTGGGTTGAAACTACTTGTTCTATATATTTTTCGATTTCTGTTTTTCTTATTGCTTTCATTCCATGGGTATCACTTAAGCTAGTTCTAAATAGAATTTTAAGGATATAAACAAAAGCATTAGTAGCTATTCTGCGAATTAATCTTCGAGCATCTTTAGAAGTTTGTAGTCTTTTTGAAGCAGTAATAGCAGCAAAATCTTTATCAAGTTGAAGAGCGGTTTTCAAAAAAGTTTCAGAATAATAATCAATGTCAAATGCAACAATCAGTTCATTACTAGCCAAATTGAATCCATGCTTTAGAGCACTTCCATAATTTGCATCGTGAAGTGAAAGTACTTTTATAGTGTTATTTTTTTTGCTTAAAGATTGAGCAATAGTTATTGTTTTGTCAGTTGATCCATTTTCAATAAGTAACAATTCATACGGCAATAGAGTTCTTTCACAAATAGAGGTAATTGCGTTTACAGATTCTAAAAGAATCTCTTCTTCATTGTAAATAGGAATTACAATTGAAAAGCTTTTAAACGTATAGTTTGAATTCATCATGAGTACAATAATTGAATAATGATAAAAAATAAACTAGATTTAATTTTTAAATCATATGATGTCAGAGGAATATATCAAGATGAAATAACCAATGAGATTGCTTCTAAAATTGGATATGCTTTTTCAGAGTTTGTTAAAGATGATGAAATTCTTATAGGTCACGATGGTCGATTATCAAATTTGGAGATGCTCAATTCTGTTGTATCTGGTATCACAGCCAATAATAAAAAATGTATCTATGTTGGATTAGTACCAACAGATGTTGTTTACTCGCTTTCAGGATTATTACAAAAACCAGGAATTATAATAACCGCTTCCCATAATCCCAAAGAGTATACAGGTTTAAAATTTTGTAACTCCGGTGCAGAGCCAATCGGTGAAACTTCAGGTTTAAAAGTTATCAAAAATAGGACATTAGAGATAGAAGATATAGAAATTTTAGAAAATCAAATTAAAAAATCTGATGTATTGAGTTTATATTTTGAACACTTACAAAAATTAATTAATCCAAATTCAATCTCAAAAAATAAAAGATTTGGTGTAGATGGTGGAAATGGTGCAATAGGTTCAGTATTTGCTTCATTGTCAAAAATATATTCATTCAATTATGAAAGTCTATATCTCGAAATTGATGGTAATTTTCCAAATCATCCAGCAGATCCATCTGATGAAAAAAATTTGGAAGATTTAAAACGTATTGTTCTGTCTAAAAATTTAGATTTTGGGGTAGCTTTCGATGGTGATGCAGATAGAGCTGTTTTTATTGATGATCGTGGCAGATTAATTACAGGAAGTATGATGACTGCTTTAATTTCAGAAAATTTATCTGAAGAAAAAGAAAATTTGAAAGTTGTTCATAATGTAAATGTTTCTCCTTACGCTTTGAGTTATTTGAAAAATAAAAATATTAACTTATTTGAGTGCAAAGTTGGACACTCAAACATAAAAGCATTAATGCGAGAAATTGACGCCGATTTTGGTGGTGAACATAGTGCTCATTTTTACTATAAAGAAAATTTTTATGCTGATTCTGCAATTTTGACTCTATTAACATTTATGAGAATTCTTTCTGAAAAAAATATGAAAGTTAGTGAAATTATTGATATGTATGACTTCCCTCCTTCATCGGGTGAAGTTAATTTTAAAGTTCAAAGCGTTAATGCGTCTTTAGAAAAAATTAAGGTAGAGTTTGGTGATAATTTTGATGATTTAGATGGTTTAAGTTACAAGACTGAAGATTATTGGTTTAATGTTAGAGGTTCTAACACAGAACCAAAGCTGAGGATAAACATAGAAGCTAAATCTGAGAAATTATTAAAAGAACTTACAAAAAAAATTGTAGAAACAATATAGTATATTTTATGAAAGATCACATATTTAACTTAGGAAATCAACTCAAAACTGAGTTAGAAGTTTCATCAAATTTTACTATCCCAAATTATGATAATTTATTAGTTGTTGGGATGGGTGGATCAGGTGTTGCCGGTGATGTTCTAAAAAATTTAATTATTGAAAACTCCAATAAAAAAGTAGAAGTTAGAAAAACTTATAATCTTCCTGTTATTGATAATCCAGAAAATTTATTTTTACTATTTATTTCATACTCTGGAAATACAGAAGAAACAATTAGCGCTCTTGAAGAAGCTATCAAGTTAGATTTAAATTGGGGCGTTGTAGCTAGTGGTGGTAAGCTTTTAGAACTCGCAAATGAGCATAAAAAATCTTTTGTTATTGTTCCAAGTGGTCTACAGCCAAGGGCTGCTTTTGGTTTGATGACTAAAGCAGTTGTTCAATTTTTATCAAATGACATTAAAGTTAATGGGAATACACTATGTAATGAAGCTGGTGATTATCTAAATAGCTTAACTTTAGGAAAAGAAAATAGTGAAATAGCTGCACTTTCAAAAAATTTAGCTAATTCCATAGGTAAAAAAACTGCTGTAATTTATGCAGGGACGCCAATAACTTATTTAGTCGCACAAAGGTGGAAAACTCAAATCAATGAAAATGCTAAATCTAAATCTTTCACCGGCTATATGCCTGAAGTTCACCATAATGAAATTTTGTCATGGGAAGCAGATGTTGAGGGTTCAAAAAATAACTTTATCTTAATATTTTTAAAAGATGCTAAAGATCATAAACAAGTTAAAAAAAGATATGAGTTAACAAAATCTATCTTGGGTAAAGAAGTCGAAATATTAGAAGTTGAAAATATTTCCTCAGATAATTCAATTAAAGATATTTTTTATCTAACCTTAATAGGTGATTTAGTAAGTGTTTACCAAGCAGAGTTTCTTGGTATTGATCCTTACAATATAAATAAAATTGAAAGCTTAAAGAAAATGCTGAAAGGAAACTAAATGTCTTCAATAAAAGATTCAAAATTAGCAGAACTCGGACAAGAAGAAGTAAGTTGGGCACATAGGCAGATGCAAGTATTGACTGAAATAAAGGAAGAGTTTTCAATTTCAAAACCATTGGATGGGCTAAATATTGGCGCTTGTATGCATGTTACAAAAGAGACAGCAAATCTTATGCTTACTCTAAAAGCTGCTGGAGCTAATGTTGCACTCTGTGCTTCAAATCCTTTATCTACTAATGATGCCGTAGCTGCCTTTTTAGCGGAACAAGACATTGAAGTTCATGCGATTAGAGGGGTATCAAATGATGAATTTTTTAAGCATTTGAATCGTGTTTTAGACACGAATCCAGATATTACAATGGATGATGGAGCAGATTTGGTTACCCTTTTACATACAGACCGAATGGATATTTCAATTCTTGGATCAATGGAGGAAACAACTACAGGTGTTATAAGACTCAAATCTATGGAAAAAAATAATAAACTTCGATTTCCTGTTGTAGCTGTAAACGATTCGGATACAAAACATTTATTTGATAATCGTTTTGGAACAGGTCAAAGCTCTATGGACGGTGTAGTGAGAGCAACCGATTTATTAATTGCTGGATTAAATGTTGTTGTGTTTGGATTTGGTGATTGTGGTAAAGGCGTCGCGGAACGTGCATACGGCATGGGGGCAAAAGTAACAGTAGTTGAGCCGGATAGTGTTAGAGCTTTAGAAGCCATGATGCATGGATATGAAGTAAAAAATAGCTTAAGTGCTGCGAAAATTGCAGATGTAATTATTACGGTTACCGGTAATCGTCATGTATTAGATAAAACTCATTTCGATGCTATGAAAGATGGTGTTGTTTTAGCTAATGCTGGACATTTTGATGTTGAAATCAACTTAGTTGAATTAAGAAAAAATTCAAAAAATGTAAAGCGTATTAGAGAACATGTGGATAGTTATCAATACGGAGATAAGGAAATTCTTATTTTAGGAGAAGGAAGGTTAGTAAATCTTACTGTTGCAACCGGACACCCAGCGTCTGTTATGGATATGTCATTTGCAAATCAAGCATTAGCTGCTGAATGGATAAAAAACAATAATGGAAAGCTTGAAAATAAAGTTTATACCTTACCAAAAGCTGTTGATCAAAAAATTGCAGCAACAAAACTAAAACTAATGGGTGGAGAATTAGAGGAACTTACAAGTGATCAAGTTACCTATCTTGACTCTTGGGAGTTTGGTACTAGCTAAATTTGAATTTATTTAAAAAAGTTCTATCAGCAGGAAGTGGAAAGTTCTTAAATGAACTTAACAAAATTGTTGATGCTATAAATCAAAAAGAGCAAGAATATTCTAAATTAAGTGATTTAGAAGTTAAAAAAAATTTCCAAGATCTAAAAGAAAAGATAAATGGTGATTCTAAAAATATTGAAGTAGAAGCTTTTGCTTATGTTAGGGAAGCGTCAAAACGAACACTTGGTCAGAGACACTATGATGTTCAATTGTTCGGTGGTTTAGTTCTTTTGAGAAACAAAATTGCTGAAATGAAAACAGGCGAAGGTAAAACATTAGTTTCCACATTACCCATCTCATTAATGGCTTTATTCAGTAAAGGCGTTCATGTCGTAACAGTAAATGAATATTTAGCTAAAAGAGACGCTGAATGGATGGCTCCCATATACAATTTCTTAGGATTAGAGGTTGGTTTGATCTATTCAAATCAAGACTATGAAGAAAAAAGAATGGCATATAAAAAAGACATAACTTATGGAACAAATAATGAATTTGGTTTTGATTACCTAAGAGATAATATGGCAGTTTCAAAAGAGCAACTTGTTCAGGGAGAATTATTTTATAGTGTTATTGATGAAGTAGATTCAATTTTAGTTGATGAAGCAAGAACCCCATTAATTATATCTGGTAAAGTCGGAGATTCGACCAAATGGTATACCGAATTTTCAAAAATTGTAAAAAGTATGCAAAAAGACATTCATTATGAAGTAGATGAGGCAAAAAAACAAGTACACCCGACTGAAGTAGGTGTTGAATATGTGGAATCAAGATTAGGAATAAATAATTTATATGAAGATACCCAAACTAATTTTATTCACTATCTAACAGCTTCGTTAAGAGCTAAATCGCTGTTTCAAAAAGATGTTGATTATATTATTTCAGATGGCCAAGTAAAAATTGTAGATGAATTTACTGGGAGAGTTTTAGATGGTAGAAGATATTCTGATGGTTTGCACCAGGCTTTGGAAGCAAAAGAAAATGTAAGAATTCAAGATGAAAATCAAACTTTGGCATCAATTACATATCAAAACTACTTTAGGATGTATGAAAATCTTTCAGGAATGACAGGTACTGCAAAAACTGAAGAAGAAGAATTAATTCAAATTTATAACTTAGAGCCAATTGAAATTCCAACCAACTTACCAATTCAACGAAAAGATCAGCAAGATGCTGTTTATAAGACTAAAGAAGCAAAGCTAAAAGCGGTAGTTGAAGATATTAAACAAAGGCACGAAAATGGACAACCGGTACTTTTGGGTACGGTTTCAGTTGAAGCTTCCGAAGAGATTTCAAAAAAATTAACATCAAAAGGAATAAAACATAGTGTATTAAATGCAAAAAAACATGAACAAGAAGCCGGCATTATTGCACAAGCTGGAAGAGTTGGTGCAGTTACTGTTGCTACAAATATGGCTGGCCGTGGAGTGGATATCAAACTAGGTGGAAATGCAGAGGAGATGGCGTTACAAGCTCAAATAATCGAAAATAAGTTAGAAGATGTAAACTTTTATTTTGATAAATTAAAGCAATTACAACCACAAGTTGTTGAAGAAAGAAAGAAAGTGTTAGAGTTAGGTGGTCTTTATGTTCTTGGAACAGAAAGACATGAATCGAGAAGAATTGACAACCAGCTCAGAGGACGTTCAGGCAGACAAGGAGATCCTGGAGAATCAAGATTTTATATTTCACTACAAGATGATTTAATGCGCCGATTTCAGGGTGAGAGAATTGAAGCAATTATGAATAAATTAAATCTTCCTGATGAAGAGAGAATAGAACAGTCGATGGTAACTAAGAGTATTGAAAGAGCCCAAGCGCAAGTTGAATCACTAAATTTTGAAATCAGAAAAAATGTATTAAAGTTTGACCAAGTTTTAAACCAACAAAGAGAAGTAATTTATAAATGGAGAAGACAACTTTTAAAATCTGATTCCATTGAAAAATTGATTACTGATTGGCTAGAAGATGTCATTGCAGTTATTGATAACAACATTTCTGAAAGTAAGAAAAATTATAAGTCTTTGGAAGAATTCTCTGAGAATGTTGAAATAGAATTAAGCGAAATATTAAGTGATCCAGTTAAAAAGAAAATTTTAAGAGGTGTTTCAATAAATGATAGTTTAAATGTTAATACTTTATTAATTGATTTATTTAATGAAAACAAAATTCAAGATACAGACAACTTTTGGAGACTTGCAAGGGGTTCAGCTTTATCTTTTATAGATCAAGCTTGGAAAGATCATCTTGCTGAAATGGATTATTTAAGATCTGGTATAGGATTGAGAGCAATGGGTCAGAGAGACCCCTTAGTTGAATATCAAAATGAAGGCTATTCATTATTTGAAGATTTAATATCAAACGTTAAATATTCAGTCATGAGATTACTTTTAAATTTTGATAAGTCTTCGTTTGTTGATAACTCCAAAAATAATGAAAAAATAAAAATTGAAACAATTAAGAACGATAAAACTAAAATAGGAAGAAATGACCCTTGTCCATGCGGATCGGGCCAAAAGTATAAAAAATGTCACGGATAAAAAATGTATAAAGAGTTAGTTGAGAAAGTAAAAATTTTGATTAACAGATTAACTTCAGCCAAGGAGTATCTTTGACTTTGAAAATAAAAAAAATCAACTTATAGATCTTAAAAAAGATATAAACAGTCCAGGTTTTTGGAATAATGCAAATTATGCTCAAAAGGTTTCAATTCAAGCTTCAGAATTAGATAAAATCATAGTCTCTTTGACTGGTTTGGAAACTGACTTAAATGAATATTTAGAACTTTTAGAAATTTCCAATGAAGATAATTCTGACTTAATTGATTTTGGTGATGAATTAAAAGTATTAGAAGCTAGATTGGAAGATTTAGAAGATGAATCTCTTTATATTGGAGAGTTTGATGTAAACAACGCAGTACTCACAATCAATGCTGGTGCTGGAGGTGTAGATGCTCATGATTGGGCGGAAATGCTTCTAAGAATGTATTCAAGATATTTACAATCAAGTGATTATAAATTTGAAATTGAAGAGATTTCTCAAGGCGAGGAAGCAGGTATAAAGTCAGCGTCTATAAGAATTGAAGGATACCGAGCATATGCAAATTTTGAAAGTGAAAGGGGAGTTCATAGGTTAGTAAGAATTAGCCCTTTTGATAGTAACAAAAGACGTCACACCAGTTTTGCTGGAGTAGATGTCGTACCACTAATTGAACAAACTGAAGAAATCCAAATCCAAGAAGATGAACTTAGAGTTGATGTTTATAGATCATCTGGTGCTGGTGGACAACATGTTAACACAACAGATTCTGCAGTTAGGCTTACTCATCTACCAACAGGATTAGTTGTTGCATGTCAGGCTGAAAGATCACAATTACAAAATAAATTAAGAGCACTAGAACTTTTAAAAACTAAGTTGTTGTTAAAAAAGCGAGATGATGAAATAAAAAAACTAAACGACATAAGAGGTGAGCAGCATGAAGCTGGTTGGGGTAGGCAAATCAGATCTTATGTACTTCAACCTTATCAACTTGTAAAAGATGCAAGAACTAATATAGAAATTGGAAATGTTCAAAATGTTCTAGATGGAGAAATTAACATATTTATTAAAGAGTATCTAAAATGGCGTAGACAGGGATTAAATGATTAAATTAAACAATGTTTCATTGGTATTTCAAGGCGGCAGTGTTGCCCTCTCTAATATCACGACCACAATAAATGACTCTGAGTTTATATACCTAGTAGGGCACTCTGGAAGCGGAAAATCTTCATTATTGAAAGTACTGTATAAAGAGTTTGAAGCTACTAAAGGTGAAATTGAAGTAGCAGGTTTAGATGTAATTGAATTACCTAAATGGAAATTGCCATTATTACGCAGAAAACTTGGTATTGTAACTCAAGAACCTCAATTATTGGAAAATAGAACTGCTTTTGAAAATATTGCTTTTGCACTAGAAGTAATGGGTGCTGATAATCAAGAAATTGATGCTAAAACTAATACGTTACTTGAACTTGTTGATATTGTAGAAAATGCTTATAAATATCCAAATCAACTTTCTGGTGGTGAGCAAACTAGAGTAAGCATAGCTAGAGCTTTAGCAAATAACCCAATGATTTTACTTTGTGACGAACCAACAGGAAATTTAGATCCTGATTTAAGTATTCAAATTGTATCTCTTCTAGAAAAAATTAATCGTGCAGGAACGACTGTAATTATGGCAACACACGATTCTTCAATTGTTAATAGAAGAAAAAAAAGAGTTTTAGAGCTTTCTAATGGAAAATTGATTAGAGATGAACTAGAAGGAAGCTATATTACAAATTAACTATGAACAAACTAACTTATGTAGCAAAAAACGCAATGCTCAATATGAGACGCTCACCTTTAATTGTCTTTGCCACAATCATAGCTGTTCTTGTTTCGAGCTTCCTAGTCTTTACGACGTTATCAGCAAGATCAATTGTAGAAAATAATACAATTCGTTGGCAAAATGGTGTTCATGTTGTTGTCTTTCTTGATGACAGGGTAACCACTACTGCACACAAGCAACTACAAGAGTCTCTTGAATCATATCCGGAAGTAAGAACTGTAGACTATTTTACAAAAGCTGAAGCTGCAGAAGAATTTAAAGCTTTATTTAATGATCAACCGGAGCTTTTATCAGAAGTTGATTTTGCTATTTTACCTTCATCTCTTAGGGTAAATTTAAATAACCCATCTGACTATCAGCTAATTTTAGAAAGAATGGATGGCAATCCAGCAGTTAAAGAAATTAGAACTTCTGGTGAAGCTATTGAGAGACTTCTTAATCTGACTAATACGTTAGTAGTTTCAGCTACCTCTTTTGCTTTTCTAATTGGATTTGCTGCGTTTATTCTTATTGTAAATACTTTAAGACTTGCAGCCTATTCGAAGAAAAAAGAAATAAAAATAATGAGGTTAGTGGGAGCTTCTGCAACATATATAAGGCTACCTTTCATATTCGAAGCAGTTTTCGAGTCTTTAATTGGCACTAGCATTGCTGTTGGGTTAGGTTGGGCATTGATTGAATACTCGAAAGGTTCAATTGTTTCAGATAGTATTTTTGATATTACTATTTCAGATAATTATTTAATATATCTAACTCTTTTATTATTATTGTCATCATTAATTTTTGGTTTGATAGCTTCATTTGTAGGTATTAGAAAAGTAATAAATGATTAAAAAAATAACAATCGCTACTTTAATGCTCACAGTTGTTGCTATGACAATTTTTCCTACCTCAGTTACAGCAATTACTGCTGAAGAAAGATTAATTGAGGTAGAACGTCAGCTCCAAGCTATAGCTGAACAAATTAGTAAATATGAAGGTGAAAAAACTGATTTAGAAAAAGCAATAATACAAAATGATAAAGATTTAAATCAGGTTAATAAAGAACTCGCAGAAGTCCAAAGTAGATTAAATGCAGCTCAGAAAGCACTTGAAGATGCTTTAGCAAACTATGAAAATTCTTTAGATAATCTTGCAGCAGTTCAGCAAGTAATTGTAGAAGAACAAATTAAACTTGGAAAAATAAAAAACGAAATAACAAATGTTTCAGATGAGTTGTTTGAAACCCAAAAAGAACTAGTCATAGCAGATGAAAAATTGCAGGAACAGGCAGTAAGTTTATATATCAATGGTGTAATGAGTCCAACGACGGCTTTATTTGTCGATTTGGATAATCTCTCAAGTTTTTTAGTAGCTCTTGGTTATGTCTCCACTGTAGTTGATTCAGCATATGTAATAGTTGAGCAGTTAAATGCATTACAAAATTTAGCTTCAACTCAAACTATATTTTTAACTCAAAGAGAAGAAGAGAGAGAAGAAATCGTATCAAATTTGCAAAATGAAGAAGAAAAAAGAAATCAGATTTCAATAAAAGCTGAAGATTATGCAGATGAAATTGAAATTCAAAAACAAGCCGTAGAGAGAGAAAAACTTCAAGTCGAAAATAAAAAAGCACAGGTTTTAAAAGCTAGACAAAATGCTCAAAATTTATTAAACCAAGCCAATAAAGAGCTTGAAAAACTTGATAAAGAACATGCTGATCTAGAAAAACTTGAAGATGCTATCCAAGCAGACATAGATCGATTAAGTCGGCTAGGTGGTGTAGCACCAAATCAGTTATCTTGGCCAGTATCTACAGGTTATGTTTCGAGTGGTTATAAATGGAGAAGGTTAGGAGGTTCTACGAGTTTTCATGGTGCTATTGATATTGCAGCAAGTAGAGGTACGCCAATTAAAGCAGCAGCTGGTGGAGTAGTAATCCTTGCAAGATATTATGGTTTAGCTGGAAACACAGTATTTATTGATCATGGGGGTGGAATGACAACACTCTATTTTCATATGGATAAAATTCAAGTTAAGGTTGGTCAGACTGTTATAACAGGTGATCAAATCGGCACTGTTGGTAATACTGGAAGGTCAACTGGCCCCCATTTGCATTTTGAAGTTAGACTGAAAAATCCATCATCTTCAGGATGTTCACTTCCATATCTCGATCCAACATCTAGAGGTAGAGTTAACCCATACTGCTTTTTAAATTAATGAAGGTATTTGCAGAAAATCGAAAAGCCCGAAATTCTTATGAATTTATTGAGTTCTTCGAAGCAGGACTTGTACTAACAGGCCCAGAAACTAAAAGTATTCGACAAGGGGGAGTTTCAATAGTTGATGCTTTTGCTAATTTAGAAGGAGAAGAAGCATTCATTAGAGAAATGAATATTGAACCATATAAATTTTCAACTTTAATCGATTACGAACCTAAAAGGTCAAGAAAACTTCTAATGCATAAAAATGAAATTAAAAGACTAATTGGTTTAATTTCGCAAAAAGGATACACCCTTGTAGCAACTAAATTATTTGAAAGCAATGGTTATGTTAAAGTTGAATTAGCGCTTGCTAAAGGTAAAAAGGATTATGACAAAAGAAGTAAAATTGTTGACAGACAACATAGAAAAGAAATTAAGAACTACTAAAAACTTTCTCAGTACCTACTCTAATATCACATACACCTCTAAACCCTAAGTTATTTTTTTCTTTATAAATTATTGAAATTGGTCCGTTACCTTTTTTCAATTCTCCTAAATTCTCAATTTTGTGTCCAAGTAAAGTAAGCTCATCAAGTTCAGATTTGTTTATGTTTTCAAATTTTAAATTTGAATTTGTTTCAGAAGTAAAATAATCAATTGTCCATCTTGGTAATTTAATGATTTCTTGAAAGCTCATTTTGTTCAATAAATAAGGCAGAATAACTTGAACTAGTAATTGTGGTTGGTACCTTCCACCACGTGTTCCAATAATGAATTCTAAATTGTTGTTTTGACTCCAAAGCGTGGGAGATAAAGTATGGAGAGGTTTCTTATGTGGTTGTAAATAATTAGGATGGCCTTTTATTAAATTAAAACCGCAACCTCTATTATGAAGAAAAAAACCATAACCTTCTACTCCTATTCTACTCCCAATACCATAAAAATTTGATTGGATAAGTGAAACTGCAAGACCGTTCTTATCAACAGTATTCATATAAGCAGTACCACCACCATGTGCTTTGGGAGTCTCAAAGATACTTGATTTATTTGGATTATAAAGATTTACTTTCTCAGCAAGGTAGTCAAGGTCACAACCTATAAAATTATCTTCAAGATTTTTATAGTCATAAGTAATATCGTCTCTATCAGCTGCAAGAATTCTATATGATTCAATTAGCTGATGATAATTTACATCAGAAGAACCAATTAATTCATAAAGTTTTAAAGTACTAAGAGTTAAATAGCCTTGAGTAGATGGTGGAGATGTCCACCCATCATAACCAAAAATATTTAAATGTAATGGTTCTCGCCACTTTGAATTAAATAGTTCTAAATCATTTTTGGTTAAAACATTTGATACCGACCTTGAAATAGCATCAGCAATTTCTCCATTGTAAAAGGACATTAGACCTGAATCCCTAAGAGTTTCAAGAGTTTTTCCTAACTGCACTCTTCTTATCAAATTACCAGTTTTAAAAGGTTCGTCATTTCTATAAAAGTGATATCCCGATGCTTGACCACTTAGTTCTTCTTTATGGTGGTTAAGAGATTGAAATAATTCTTCAGAAATTTCAAAACCATTATGACAAAGTTCAATGCCAATATCTAAAATTTCTTCAATCGGAATAGATCCAAATTTTTTATGAAGGGTATGCCATCCAGCAACAGCTCCAGGGACGGTAACAGAAAATGGGTGATTTAATGGAATTGAATTATGCCCACTTAGTTCGTCTGCATTGACATTAGTTCCAGCATAACCAGATGAATCTAAAAAATAAGGCTTGCTCTCTCCAGGTACCCAAACTAAAGCAAATAAATCTCCACCTATCCCACAAGTTTCTGGAGCAACTATACCTTGTATAAGATTCGTTGCAATTGCTGCATCAACAGCATTTCCACCTATTTCATAAATTTTTGAAGCAAGATCAGTTGATAAATAATGGGGAGAAACTATTACATTGTTCATCTAATAAGTATAAAGAATTTTAGAAATTTATTTTTTCTCTTATTTACATGTATAAACAAAAACACAATAAAATAATTAGACAATTAAGGAGAATTAATGAAAGATATAAACGCTCAAGAATATACAGAGTTATTAAATTCAGAATCGCCAGTTGTAATTGATTTTCATGCAACATGGTGCGGTCCATGTAAAATTTTAAGCCCAATTTTAGATGAAATTTCAGCTGAAGTTGACGGAGTTGAATTTGTTAAATTAGATGTTGATCAATATCCAGAAATTGCTGGCGCAAACGGTGTAATGGGAGTTCCAACTGTTGTTATGTTAAAAGGTGGAGAAGTTAAAGAAAGATTTGTTGGAGTCCAACCTAAAGAAACAATAAAAGCTAAAGTTACTGCATTACTCTAAATGATAAAGTTAGTTCTTTTTCTACAGACATTAATAATCTCACTACTTTTAGTTGTGGGTTATTTTTTGTATTTAGAGTTAGGAGCAATATCTGCTGGTGTTCAGGATGCTTTGAGTGTTATTGCAGATATCAAGCAATTACTTCCAAAACTTGATTCAGCTATCAACTCAATTAATGAATTAGATACTTTGTTTGAGAGTTTATCTGGAATTTCTGAAGTATTAAATCTCCTATTAGACCCGTTTCAAGGTAATTCGTGACTTCAAAGATAAATTTTTACACAACCAATTGGTGTGGGGACTGTGTACGTTCAAAAGCGTTATTAAAAAAACATGGTATTGACTTTAATGAAATTAATGTAGATGAAAATCTAGAAGCAAATGAATACATTAAAATATTACAAAATCAAAAAAGAAGAATTCCAACAATTGTGTTTGAAGACAATTCTTTTTTAGTAGAACCAACCGACCCAGAGCTAGAAGAAAAACTAAGGGAGCTTAATTTAATTTAGCTAGAGATACTGACCAGGTCTTTCTTCTTGATCGTCAGAGCTTTTGGCTTCTATTGCTTGAGTCCTCATTTCAGCAAATTTAGCTCTAGCCAATGCTTCCTGAGAAAATAAAGATGCTTGAATCCCGTGAAACAATCCTTCAAGCCACCCAACTAATTGTGCTTGAGCTATGCGAACAGCACTTTCAGATATTTGTTCATCTTTTAATGGTAAAAAAATTGTTTCTAACTCTTCTTTTAAATCATCAGAGATTATTTCTTTTAGTTCATTAAGCGACCTTTCATGAACTTCTATAAGCAAATTCCTCCCAGTTTCGTCAATAGGCGCTCTTCTTACTTCTTCTAACATAGCCCTTGTCATAGATGCTATGCGAATTAATTTATCTGGTTGATTTACAGTTGAATTATTTTTAGTTATTTCTTCTTCCATATTTTTTATTTTAATTTATCTTTATAAAAATGACTATTGATAAGGATAAATCAACTGAATTTACAAATTTTATTAATTCAGTTCTAGATGATTCAGGAGAAATTGCATTAAAATATTTTCGTCAAATAAGAAATCTTTCTTTGAAAGGTGACCTAAGTCCAGTAACACTTGCAGATCAAGAAATAGAAAAATTAATTAGATCAAGAATTAATGAGGTTTATCCAGATCATAATATCAAGGGTGAAGAATATGATGACCATTTATCTTCATCTGAATTTACTTGGTATATTGATCCAATTGATGGAACTAGAAGTTTTATTGCTGGAAAATATGATTTTGGAACATTAATTGCATTGAGAAAAAGTGATGTTTTAATTGGTGGGGTTATAGATTGTCCAGCATTAGAGGAGAGGTGGCTTTCATTTAGTAGTGATGAAACTTTTGTTAATGGAAAAAGAGTTAACTGTAAACCTGTTAAAAAACTTGAAAACGCAGTAATGGCTACAACCTCAAGTCATGAATTTGGGTATAAAAAGTGGAGAGCTTATCAAGCACTTGAGAAATCAGTTAAAGTCACAACCACAGGGAGTGATTGCTACAATTACGGCTTGCTTGCTAGTGGGTATATCGATATTGTTGCAGAGCGACTTACTGCACCTCATGATTACTTACCACTTATTAAAGTAGTTGAAGGTGCGGGTGGTATCATTACTGATTGGGAAGGAAATAAACTTAAGTTTGAAGATAGTTTAGTTTATGTTTTAGCTTCAGCTTCAACAGAACTTCATAATCTTGCGCTGAAAAAATTAAAAGGTATTGAATGAAAATATTGGTCTGTGACCAACTTCAAGAAGTTGTTTTAAATCAATTACACGAGTTAGGAGAAATTACAGATATCTCTGGTTCGTCAAATAAGAATGTAGAGCTTTCATCACATATTGTTGATGCTGAAGTAGTAGTAATTAGGAGTGCTACAACTTTGACAAAAGAAGTATTGGCACATGCAAAAAATGTAAAAATTATCGCACGATGTGGTGTTGGAATCGATAACGTTGATGTTGAGTATGCCAAGTCAAGAGACATTTATGTTACCAATGCACCAACTGCTAATCTAATTTCATTAGTCGAACACACGATTGGTTTAATTCTTTCAACAACTAGAAAAATTTATGAAGCTAATGCAAGTACTAAATCTGGAAAATGGGAAAAAAGTAAATTTGTTGGTCTTGAGTTACATCAAAAACAACTTGGAATTATTGGGTTTGGAAAAGCTGGAAAATTATTATCAGAGAGATTAAAAAGTTTTGGTATGAAAGTAGTATTTTATGACCCTTTTGTTACTGATTGGGAAGGTGAAGAAGAGAGTGTTGCTCTTGAATATTTATTAAGTAGTTCAGATGTTGTATCTGTACATGTTATCAAAACTCCTCAAACTGAAAACTTGCTATCAAAAGAAAAGCTTAATCTTCTCAAACCTAATGCAATCTTAGTCAATACCTCAAGAGGGGGCATCATTGATGAAGAGTATTTAGTCGAACTTGTAAATTCAAATAAAATATTTGGCGCAGCCTTAGATGTATTCGATAAGGAACCTATCGAAGAAAATAATAAAATATTGGACTCAGATATTTTAATAACTCCCCATATTGGAGCATCAACTATTGAAGCCCAACTAAAAGCAGGATTAGATACAGTTCAAAATATTAAAAAGATTTTAGATGGAGACACTTCTCCAGCCTTATAAAATTTAAAAAAACTTGTTGTAATAAAATATGTTTAAGACAATAATTAAATTACAAATTTAGTTGTTTAGGCTGGCACCAATAACTAAATCTTAATCATCAAAATTGGCTGATACTATTTCATAAACTGGCCAACCATAAGGCAAGCAACCATTTGTTCCCTTACTCTGCTGCATCATTACCGGTGCAATTGCTCCTTCTTTTGGACACTCTTTATGTGGCCAACCAAGAAGATGACCTGTTTCATGATTTATTAAATAAAGCCTGTATGTTTCAATATCTCTGCCAAAATCTACAGCACCTTCTTTCCATCTAAAATTATTGATTATTATTTCTGTCTCATTTCTGCAAGAGTAAATTCCATTAGTTTCAAGTGGGTAACATAATTCATCTGTTTTTTCAGGTGTCGCAAAAATAAAAACGAAATCGCTATCCTCTACACTTGTTAATTGAAATCCTTTACCTGTTATATTTGTCCATCCTTTTTCATTATTTAAAATTAAAAAAAGTAGATTCTTCATACATAATGGGTCTAAATTTATTTCTGATTGAATTTTTAAAGCATAATTAATTTTTTTACTATCTCTAGTGTTAACATTATCAACTAACTTCCATTCCTCTTCACTCTCTTGAGATAGTTCATCAATGTAACATCCAGTTAAAAGATCCTTATTTCCTATATCTCTAGCTTTTTCAATTGAATCACTTGATAAAAATATTACTGTTGAGTTTTCTGATTGGTTTGATTTGCTTAGAATTACATTTTCAACCTCAATAAGTTGTTCGGTGTAACGGTTAATTTTTTCATCAATTAAAAAGATTGGAGTTATGGTATTGAGTTCTTCTAATGTTAAATATTGATAGTTTCTTATAAAATAATTTCTAGCATTTTCAGAATATTGCAAATACTTAGTTTTAGAATCGGAAATCTGAGTTAATATTAATGACCATTGTTGTATGCAATTATCAGTTAAGCTAAACCAACTACCTACTTTCTCACAACTGTTATCCAAACCTACGAATAAAGAATTTATATACTCATCAAATGATGTTTCAAAATAATCAAAAGTTTCTTTATTGTTTTCTATAACCACTGCAGTAGTTGTAGTAGATTGTTCTACTTGTAAAGTTAATTCTTCAGATGCCTCGTTAGTATTGTTGAAATAATTAAATGCAAAAAAACTTAAAATAAATAGAAAACCTAGCAATATTAATGTTTTTATATTTTGGTTCATATAACTATGT
>Ga0208004_1000389_pt1 | contig 17268 bp, 19 predicted proteins | sample DEB08_DNA_6_FD_184522 | JGI IMG/M metagenome (GOLD analysis project Ga0208004, IMG submission 184522) | Aqueous microbial communities from the Delaware River and Bay under freshwater to marine salinity gradient to study organic matter... | ecosystem: Environmental > Aquatic > Marine > Coastal ...
AGTAAGTCATCGCACAAGACAAAAGAGCCCGGCATTAGCCGGGCTTTTTTATGCGCGTTAAAAAATAATCAGTAAAGCTTTGCTAACGATGCCGTTAGGTAAGGGGTTACCAGTTTCCTGATGACTCCAGGGCTCTAGCCGACATTCACAGTTTGTGGTGTCGACTTTTTTATCCGCCGAGCATGGCGCGTAAATTGGCTAAGCGCGCATTACCCCTTTCTTGTTTTTCTTCTTTGCTCAGTTGCGCACCTAAACCTTCATGTCGCAGATCGTCACTTGGTAGTTCCGCAATAAAGCGACTAGGTTCACAAGGGGCCCAGTCACCGCCACGCTTCCGTTTTTTCGCATTGGTCACAATCAGTTCGCGTTGCGCACGGGTGACGCCTACATAGGCTAAGCGGCGTTCTTCTTCGATGTTGTCTTCATCGATACTGCTTTGATGGGGTAGCAAGCCTTCTTCAAAACCCACTAAGAACACAACAGGAAACTCCAAGCCTTTAGCCGCGTGTAAGGTCATCAAAGCGACTTGCTCATTGGCAGCGTCATCATCTTGCCGCTCCAACATATCCATAAGCGCAAGGTGAGCGGTAAGCTCAGGAAGGGTGAGGTTCTTGCCATCTTCTTCTTGTAGTTTTGTGATCCAAGCGATCAGTGCTTCAACATTCTCCCAGCGTTTGTCAGCAGCTTTGTCGTTCGGGCTGGTCTGGCGTAACCAATCTTTATAATCAATATCACCCAGTAGTTGCTTAACAACCGTAGCTGCAGGCTCGTTCTCGCTTTCTTGTTGTAACTCGATCATCCACTCACGGAACTGGCGTAAGCGCGCATGCGATTTACCGGTGACGCTTTCGGCAAGACCCAGATGATCAATCGCATCAAACAGTGAGCACTTAGCGTGTGCTGCATAGGTCGAGAGTTTTTCGATAGTGGTATGACCGATCTCACGACGTGGCGTATTAATGATGCGCAAGAAAGCTGCATCATCATCAGTGTTGTTGAGTAAGCGCAGATAGCTCATCGCATCTTTCACTTCGGTACGAGAGAAAAAGCTTGTACCGCCGCTAACAAAGTACGGCACTTTATTTGTGCGCAAGGTTTGTTCAAATAGGCGTGCTTGATGGTTGCCGCGATACAAAATCGCATAGTCACCAAAGTCGCGGCCGGTATTAAACTTGTGTTGTACTAATTCACTCGCAACACGTTCGGCTTCCGCCATTTCATCAGCACATGAGATTACACGGATCACTTCACCCGGGCCTAGTTCACTCCAGAGCTGCTTTTCAAATACGTGATTATTATTTGCGATCAATTTGTTTGCGCTGTTAAGAATTCGTCCCGTCGAGCGGTAGTTCTGCTCAAGCTTAATCACATTCAGCTGCGGATAATCTTCATTTAGGCGAATTAAATTCTCAGGCTTAGCGCCACGCCACGCGTAGATTGATTGGTCGTCATCACCCACCACGGTTAAGGCAGCAGTAACACCGACCAGTAACTTTACAAGCTCGTATTGCGCGCCATTGGTGTCTTGGTACTCGTCGACTAAAAGATGACGCACGCGGTTTTGCCAGCGCTCGCGTAACTCAGCATCTGCTTTGAGTAATTCAACGGGTTTTAAAATCAGATCATCAAAGTCGACCGCGTTGTATGCGCGTAGTGCTTCTTGATAAGCGGCATACAGTAAGGCCTGAAAAGTCTGCACATGATCAGTCGCTTCAGCAATTGCTTGCTCAGGCAGAATCAAATCGTTCTTCCAGTTCGAGATCTGCCAGCGCGCTTGTTGCAGCACTTTTTTATCTGTGTCGTTTTTCTTGCTGAGCTCTTTTAGTAGTTGCTCTACATCTTGCTCGTCCATGATCGAAAAGCCGCGACGTAAGCCGGCTGCCTTTAATTCACGGCGCAGCATGTTTAAGCCAAGCGTGTGAAAGGTTGAGATGTTTAAACCTTTTGCAGCATCGCCTTGCAGAAGCTTCGCCACACGCTCCTTCATTTCACGTGCTGCTTTATTGGTAAAGGTGACCGCATAAATATGTTTTGCAGGCATCTGTGCATGTTCGATCAGATGCGCAATCTTTGCGGTGATCACGCGTGTCTTACCTGACCCAGCGCCCGCTAGCACAAGGCTAGGGCCGCTGAGGTAGGTGACTGCCTCGCGTTGTTTGGGATTAAGACCTTGCACTACAACTGCTAGATCTTACTTTTGAAACATGGCTTTCTTCGTGCGATACAAGGTGGAGATGTCATCATCACCATGGCCTTGCTCAAGCAGGGTTGCGTAATCGGTTAAGGTGTTATCAATTACCGGTAGTGAAACACCCAAGTCAGCTGCCATGTTCTTACAGATATTCAGATCTTTGTTATGCAGCACCATCTTAAAACCGGGGGTGAAGATATCTTTGGTCATGTTCGGACCACGTTGCTCTAGGAACCAGTTGCCTGCGGCACCTTGGCTAATCAAAGCGATCACATCATCCATATTCAAGCCGCTAGCCTGACCAAACGCTAAGGCCTCAGTCACCGCTTGGTTGATGCCTGCGACCATAATTTGATTAACCGCTTTAGTGGCTTGACCGGCACCGTTATCACCCATACGAATTGCCATGCGACTGATCGCATCAGTGACCGGTTTGATCTTCTCGATGATGTCGGCATCGCCACCCAGCATCATCACCATCGTCGCTTTCTTGGCGCCTTCAGGTCCGCCTGAAACAGGGCCATCAATGAAGCTGACTTGCTTGGCTGCAAAAATCTCAGCGGCTTTGACTGCGGTTGCTTGTGCCACTGTTGAGGTATCCACCACGATGCTGCCTGGCTTAAGCAACTGAGCAAGTTTTTCTGAAATCTCGATCAGGTCGCCATCCATTGAAACCGACGTAATTACTACATCAGCATCGCTCACGGCGGCAGCGAGATCTGCTGTGAAAGGGAAGCCAAATTCAGCGGCGGCTTTCTCGCCATTAGCAGCGGTGCGATTCCAAGCACCGTGTAGCAGACCGGCTTTTTCCAAGTTACCCGCAATACCTGCACCCATGGCGCCTAGGCCAACCACACTTGTTTTCATGATGAATCCTCAAGACTTGCCGGAATGACAAGATACAGTCATAAGATGGTTGCTATGCTAACCAGACTGACCGTCGCATCCAAGCAATAGATTGTTTTCTTTTTAGGACATTCAGATGACCGAGAAAAATAGCCCGATCACCCCCGAAATGCTGCTAACGCACGACACATGGCGCATCTTCCGCATCATGGCTGAGTTTGTTGAAGGCTACGAAACGCTCAATAGCATTCATCCAGCAGTTACTTTTTTTGGTTCGGCGCGAACCTTGTCCAGTGATCCTGCGTATCTCAAAGCCGAACAGATTGCGCGTAAGCTCTCAGATCAAGGTTTCTCCGTGGTTAGTGGTGGTGGCGGAGGCATTATGGAAGCAGCTAACAAAGGCGCCTTTGCTGGGGAAGGGCAAAGTATTGGGGTGAACATTGAGCTGCCAAAAGAACAGCAGCCGAATAAGTACCAAGATATCTCGCTCGATTTTCGTTACTTTTTTGTGCGCAAAGTCATGTTTGTCAAATATGCCTCTGCTTATGTGGTGCTGCCCGGTGGTTTCGGTACGCTCGATGAGCTCAGTGAGATATTGACCCTCGTGCAAACCGGTAAAACGCCGCGCTTACCCATTATTCTTGTGGGTGCTGAATACTGGCAGGGCTTGCTCGATTGGTTTAAAGATCAGCTCGCGGCTAAGCATCTGATTGATCCTGCGGACCTAGAGCTATTAACGCTGACAGACGATGTGGACGAAGTAGTGAGCGTTATCACTAAGCATTGCGAGTCACACCAAGAACGCGTGATGGATTTATTTGCACCGTTTTAAGAAAGTGCAGCGAGCAGTTTCTTCAATGCTTGAGCACGATGGCTGAGTTGGTTTTTACGCTCAGGTGATAACTCGGCTGAAGTCATGCCTTCACTCGGCACATAAAACAGCGGGTCGTATCCAAAGCCTTCGGTCCCTTTAAGCTCAGAGATCACGCGACCTTCCCATGTGCCTTGGCAAATGATCGGTGTGGGGTCTTTAGCGTGACGCATATACACCATCACGCATTGAAAGCGTGCTGTGCGTTGATCTTCCGGTACGCCTTTTAAGGCATTGAGTAATTTGGCGTTATTCGCTTCGTTACCTTGGCCTCCGGCATAGCGAGCGGAGTAAATCCCTGGTGCGCCATCGAGATAATCGACTTCGATGCCTGAATCATCCGAGATTGCTGGCAAGCCAGTCATGGCACATGCATGACGTGCTTTGAGAATGGCGTTTTCAACAAAGCTCAAGCCATCTTCGATCGCGTCAGGGATTTCAAAATCACCTTGCGGGCGAATGTCTAAATCCAGTCCCTCGAGCAGTTCACGAATCTCTTTCAGCTTGCCGGCATTGCTACTGGCAAGAACAATAGTTGAGCTGTCGTTATTCATCCAATCACCGCGTTCTGTGCAGCGATGATCTCGTTGATCCCTTTTTCAGCGAGAGCTAACAGAGTCTCCATCTCTTCACGCGAGAAAGGTGCGCCTTCGGCAGTCCCTTGAATCTCGATGAATCGACCGCTTTGGTCCATGACGACATTCATGTCAGTTTCCGCTGAGCTGTCTTCGGCATAGTCTAAGTCGAGTACGGGCGTGCCATTAAAAATGCCGACTGAGATAGCAGCAACGTTTTGATGAACCGGACTTTCTTCAAGCAGGCCATTAGTGATCATGTCCTTAATCGCAAGTTGCATCGCGACAAAGGCGCCGGAGATCGAGGCGGTACGCGTACCGCCGTCGGCCTGAATAACATCGCAGTCGAGCGTGATGGTACGAGGTCCTAACTTTTTCAGATCGATACACGCACGCAGCGAACGGCCAATCAGTCGTTGAATCTCTTGGGTGCGACCACTTTGCTTCCCGCGTGCAGCTTCACGATCCATGCGGCCATGCGTAGAACGAGGCAGCATGCCGTATTCAGCGGTAACCCAGCCTTGGTTCTCATCACGAATCCAACGTGGCTGACGGTTATCAATCGATGCGGTACAGATCACTTTGGTTTCGCCAAAGGCAACCAGTACAGAACCTTCTGCATGTTTGGTGAAGTCTTTGGTGAAACTTACAGTTCGCATTTGCCCGGCGGCTCGTCCACTTGGTCGCATGAATATTCCTCTTAATTCTTATGGGGCGCAGGATTGCCCATGCGCTTGTTGTGATGGGCCAGTATGATACAGGCATTAGGTTTTAAATTTAGGAAAGCACATGATTCGCAGCATGACTTCTTTCGCCCGAGAGCAAGAGCGCTCGAGCTTTGGCGAGCTGACGTGGGAGATCCGCACGGTAAATAGCCGTTTCTTAGAGCTGCATTTGCGCATGCCTGAAGAGCTGCGTGCGATCGAGCAAAAGGTGCGCGATAAATTTAATGCGCGCTTAGGTCGTGGCAAAGTCGATGTGGGTTTGCGTTACAAAGCCGCCAGCGAGCAGGCCGGTACGATCAAAGTGAACGAGGCGATGCTAAGGCAAGTGCTTGATGCTTCTAATCAGTTGCTGAAACAAATGCACAGCTCACCTCTACCCACAGCGATAGACATGATGCGTTGGCCGGGTGTGTTAGAAACCGAAGAGCAAGACTTCACGCCGGCGCAAGAAGCGGCGATGACCTTGCTGGATAAAACCATCGACTCTTTATTAGAAGCGCGAGAGCGTGAAGGTGCGCGCCTAGCCGAGCTGATTCAGCAACGTATTGATGGCATGCGTGTGCAAGTGGAAAAAGCGCGTGAACGTATGCCACAAGTCATGGCACATCAGCGTGAAAAGCTAAGTGAGCGTCTCGCTGAAATCATGGGCGAGGTAGATAAAGATCGCTTAGAGCAAGAGATTGCCCTGATTGCACAACGCTTAGATGTGGATGAAGAGATGGATCGACTCACTACTCACTTAGACGAGGTGCAGCGCGTGTTAGGCAGCAAAGAGCCTGTTGGTCGTCGCTTAGACTTTTTGATGCAAGAACTGAACCGCGAAGCGAATACCTTGGGCTCGAAATCAGCGGACACCGAAACCACCGGCATCTCGGTTGAGATGAAAGTACTGATCGAACAGATGCGAGAGCAGATTCAGAATATTGAGTGATATGTCAGACGCAAAATTATTTATTGTTTCAGCCCCTTCGGGTGCCGGTAAAAGTAGTCTTTTAAAAGCACTGCTTGAACGTCAGTCGCAAGCGGCATTGTCGATCTCACATACCACGCGTGCGATGCGCCCCGGCGAGGTGAATGGTCAGCATTATCATTTTGTCGATGTTGAGACCTTTAAACAGTTGGTAGAAGAGGGTGTGTTTTTAGAGCACGCGCAGGTCTTCGATAATTTTTATGGCACCTCGGCAGATGCGCTGCAGGCGCAGCTTGATGAAGGTAAGTGTGTGATTGTGGAGATCGACTGGCAGGGTGCGCGTCAGGTGAAAGCGCGGTTCCCCGAGGCGACCTCGGTATTTATTCTGCCACCCAGTGTTGAGGCGCTGCGTGAGCGTTTGGTCGGGCGTGGTCAAGATAGCGATGAGATTATTGACCGTCGAATGCGTGATGCAGAGTCTGAGATGTCGCATCAGGACGAATTTGATCTGAAAGTAATCAATGACGATTTCGATACGGCACTGGCCGAGCTTGAAGCGATTATCACCCGATAAGTCGAAAAATCGGCTCGGAAGCCTGCTATCTCGCTGATTTTAGGGTTTTAATGCCCGAATCAGACTAGCCGGTCGCAGAAAAACCGACTACACTGCGCCGCTCATTTTTGAATTCCCCGATGTTGGAGAAGGCCCCATGGCTCGCGTTACTGTCGAAGATTGTTTGGATAATCTAGATAACCGTTTTGATTTGGTGTTGATGGCATCTAAGCGTGCACGTCAGTTAGCAAACGGCGTTGATCCGTTGTTGCCGTGGGAAAATGACAAGCCAACCGTTATGGCATTGCGTGAAATCGCAGAAGGTTTGATCACTCCTGAGATGTTGGTTGAAGAGCCAGAGCCAGAAGATGCAATCGATGATGAATTGGCTGCAGCGTTGGCGGGTGATCTGGGCGAGATCGAAGAACCACGCGACGAAATGTAATTTCGAATACCAACCCTGCGTTTGGATTCGCTACACTGAGGTGAACGGATTCAGACGCAGGGTTTTTTTGTGAGCGCAGATTTATCAGCAGGTGTGATTCAGCCAGCCGCAGAGCAGGGCGATGAGACTCCGCGCGCGCGTTATTTGATCAGCGATCTGTGTGCTGAACTCGAAGCTTATTTAACCCCCGAGCAAGTGCGTGAGGTGTATCGCGCCTATGTCTTTGGTGCTGAGGCGCACGAAGGGCAGAAGCGTATGTCGGGTGAGCCGTATATCTATCACCCTGTCGCCGTCGCTCGCATCCTCTCTCAGATGAAGATGGACCATAAATGTTTAATGGCTGCCATCCTGCACGATGTGATTGAAGATACTCCGACTGCCAAAGACCAACTGGTTGAGCTATTTGATGAAGAAATCGCTGAGCTTGTTGATGGTGTATCTAAGCTGACGCATTTGAGCTTCCGTTCTAAAGAAGAAGCGCAGGCTGAGAACTTCCGCAAAATGTTATTGGCGATGACTAAAGATATTCGCGTCATCATGATCAAACTGGCTGATCGCTTGCACAACATGCGCACCTTAGGTGTGATGCGTCCGGATAAAGCACGTCGTATTGCGCGCGAGACCTTAGAGATCTATGCACCGATTGCGAACCGTTTAGGTATCAACAGTATTCGTCATGAGCTCGAAGAGCTCGGTATGGCGGCGCATTGGCCAAATCGTTACCGCATTCTTCAGAACGCATTGAGGCGGCAATATCAGAGTCGTCGCGAGATCATTAACAATGTACGTAATGTGTTGATTGAACGTTTAGAGAAAGATCACATTCCGGCTGAAGTATCAGGTCGCCGTAAGCGTGTTTTCAGTATCTATCGCAAGATGCGCGATAAAAAATTACCACTACATGATTTAGCGGATGTATTTGCGTTCCGTGTGGTCGTCGATTCTGTCGATACCTGTTATCGCGTATTGGGTGCGGTGCATAATCTTTACCGACCTATGCCAGGTGCGTTTAAAGATTACATCGCGATACCTAAAGCGAATGGCTACCAGTCACTTCATACCATTTTGTTTGGCCCGCAAGGCACGCCGATTGAGATTCAGATACGCACTGAAGAGATGCACTTAGTGGCAGAAGAAGGTATTGCGGCGCACTGGCGTTATAAAACCGGTGAGCGTTCATTACAGGCTGATGCAGCCGCTGAGTGGATGCGTAATGTGATCGAGGTGCAGCAAGATTCAGGTAGCTCACTCGAGTTCTTGGAGAATGTAAAAGTCGATCTGTTTCCAGTTGAGGTGTATGTCTTTACGCCACGTGGAAAAATTATTGTGCTGCCCAAAGGGTCTACGGTGATTGATTTTGCCTATTCGGTGCATTCGGATGTGGGTAACCAATGTGTGGCAGCACGTGTGGATCGTCAGTTAGCGCCCTTGCGTACGCACCTTCGTAGCGGGCAGCAGGTTGAGATTATTACCAAGCCAGATGCCCGACCTCATCCTTCATGGTTGAACTTTGTAGTGACCGGTAAGGCACGCGCATCGATTCGTTCTTACTTGAAGCGCCTTGAGAGCAAAGAGGCAATCGCATTGGGGCGTCGCTTGTTAGAGCAAGAGGTCGAGCGGTTGCATCCTGAATTGGGTGAGTTAACAGATGAAGTTTTGATGCGCGTTGCAACCGAGTTTAAACACGCCAGTGTTGATGAGCTTCTCAATGAGATTGGTTTGGGTAATCGTATGCCGTCACTGATCATTCGTATGTTGGCCGGCGATATTGAGCTTGATGCAGATAACTTGGGTGATCGTTCAGGCGGTTTAGTGATTCATGGTGGCGAGGGCATGGTGGTGAGCTATGGACGTTGCTGTGGACCTATTCCAGGTGACAATGTGATCGGTGTGTTTAGTCCCGGTAAGGGTATTGTGGTGCATCATCACCGTTGTCCAAACTTAGGTGATTTTGAGAAACAAGGTCAGAGCTGGGTTGATGTGCGTTGGGGTGATGAGATCGAAGGTGAGTTTATGACCATGTTGCGCATTGATGCCGGTAACCAACGTGGCATGTTGGCAACGGTTGCTTCTGCGATTGCGGCTGAAGGCTCGAACATTGAGGATGTTCACAGTGAAGAGCGTGATGGCTTGTCATCCAGTTTACGTTTTACCTTGATGGTTAAGGATCGTCGTCACTTGGCGTCTATCATCAAGCGTGTACGACATATCCCTGCAGTACTCAAAGTGGGTCGACTAGTCGGTTAAGCCTTCGAGCTTGAGTTTGCCACCCACATTACGAATTTCTATTTCGCCATTGGCTAACTGCTGAAGTGGCTTGCCTGCAAGCGCATAACGCCAGCCTTGTAAGAGCACGGTATCTTTTTCGCCACGAATTAATTTTTGCAGATCTTTATGCGTAGCAATCGCTTGCGGAGAAAGTTGGTGCTTATCTGCTAGTAAGCGCAATGCTGCGCTCAGCATGTCGACCATGGCTTCTTGTTGTGGCTTGAGCGGCGTTGGCCGCTTATTGTCGACTGGCCAGCTATCTTTGTCTGAATCAGCCGCTTGGGTAATTAGATCAACCAGTGTTATACCTTCACGACGGACAAAGCCAGCTTCTACACCGCGTACCTTGGCGAGTGCTTCGGTATTCTTTGGCATGCGACGGCAAAGCTCTACCATCACATCATCTTTTAACATCCACTTTTTCGGTAGATCGCGCGAGCGCGCTTCGATCTCACGCCATTGGGCGAGTGTTTGTAATACGGCAAGTTGACGACCACGCAGGTGCTGACGACCTTTGATCTTTTGCCACGCATTTTCTGTAGGCGGTTCGTAGGTCTCAGGATCTGCAAAGGTAGCGAATTCAGCGGCTAGCCATTGCAGACGTTCTTTATCGGATAGGTTGCCGCGCATCTCGGTATACAGCTGACCAAGATAAACCACATCATCGAGGGCATAACGAATCTGTTGCTCATCAAGAGGCCGAGCTGACCAATCAGTACGCGATTGGTCTTTCGCTAAATCAATATCTAATACAGCTTTGACTAAATTGGCGTAACCAATTTGATCACCATGACCGAGTAAGGCCGCCGCAGGCTGAGTATCAAATATGGGAAGAGGAATCTTGCCGTAGTCGTGCCAGAAGATTTCGAGATCTTGGCGTGCAGCATGGAAGACATTCAGGATGCTGCCATCAAACAATAGGTCGAGTAGGGGCTGAATATTGTCGAGCTTGATGGGGTCAACACAGGCAGCGATCTCACCATTACAGATCTGCACAAGGCACAGCTTAGGGTAATAGGTCTTCTCGCGGATAAATTCGGTATCCAGTGCGAGCCATTCGCTACCTTTGAGGTCGTTGCACAATTTAATCAGTGCATCGGGTGTGTCGACAAAACGTTCTTGCATCATAGTTCCTACAGTGAGCGCGCAGTTTAGCATTAAGCACTGATACGCTTTAGTCGCTTGATCGGTTAAAGTGCTTTATCGATTTTTAAAGAGTTGTTTGACGTGCACGTTCATATTTTAGGTATCTGCGGCACCTTTATGGGTGGCATTGCATTGATTGCGCGAGAGCTGGGTCATACGGTGACAGGCTCTGATGCGAATGTGTATCCACCGATGAGCACACAGCTCGAAGCGGCGGGTATCGCGCTCACTGAAGGTTACGATCCCGCTCAACTTGAGCCACGGCCAGATGTTGTCGTCGTGGGAAATGCGATGTCGCGCGGTAACCCTTGTGTCGAAGCGATCTTAGATAAAGGGCTGCCGTACACCTCAGGCCCACAGTGGCTGGCTGAACACGTACTTGCCGATCGTTGGGTGCTCGCGGTTGCAGGTACTCATGGCAAAACAACTACCTCAAGTATGTTGGCGTGGATCCTGGAGTACGCCAATCTTAAGCCCGGGTTTTTGATTGGGGGTGTGCCCGCTAACTTTGGGTTATCAGCGCGTGCCGGTGATGCGCCTTTCTTTGTGGTCGAAGCGGACGAATACGATACGGCCTTCTTTGATAAGCGCTCAAAGTTTGTGCACTACCATCCACGTACCGCTGTGTTGAATAACATGGAGTTTGATCACGCGGATATCTTTGATTCACTTGCCGATATTCAGCGTCAGTTCCATCACCTAGTGCGCACTATCCCATCGAGTGGTTTGATCGTTTCGCCAAAGCATGATCAAGCGATCAACGAGACCTTAGAGAAGGGTTGTTGGACGCCAGTAGAAACCCTTGGTCAGATCAATGGAGATCAGGGTGATTGGTCAACCGCGAATGAAAACTTGGATGGCACTGCCTTTGATGTTTTGTTTAAAGGCGAGTCGCAAGGTCGTCTGAGTTGGACCTTGTCCGGTGAGCACAATGTATCGAATGCATTAGCGGCTATCGCGGCTGCGCGCCATGCAGGCGTACCCGCAGATGTATCGATTGATGCCTTAACTAAATTTGAGAATGTTAAGCGTCGTATGGAACTACGCGGGACAGAAAAAGGTGTGCGTGTATTTGATGATTTTGCACATCACCCAACAGCGATTGATAAAACCTTGCGTGGCCTGCGCGCGCAAGTGGGGCCACAAAAGATTATTGCGGTGCTTGAGCCGCGCTCCAACACAATGCGCATGGGTGTGCTCGCTGATCGTTTAGTGGACTCTTTAGCGGCAGCTGATGAGGTGCTGATTTATGCGCCAAGCACGTTGAACTGGGACGCTGAAGGTGTGCTATCGGGGTTAGGTGATAAATTAGCCGTTGCCCACGAAACCCAGGCGATCGTTGATCGTATCGCGCAAACGGCTACCGCTGATCAACATGTGTTGGTGATGAGTAACGGCGGGTTCGAAAATATTCATCAACGTATTTTGGATGCGTTAGCAGAGAGTTAAGAGTATGAGTGATGCGATAGCAGTTGCGATTACCGGTGCGTCAGGCGCGCAATATCCATTGCGTTTGATTGAGCAATTATTGGCAGCAGGGCGCACAGTGCAATTGATGTGCTCACAGGCAGGTCAGGTTGTCTTAAATATGGAAACTGACTTGAAGGTGCCGGGTAACACCAGCGAGATGCAAAAGTTCTTCTGCGAACATTTTGGTGTGACTGATCAGCAGCTTCAGGTGTTTGGTCGTCAGCAATGGACAGCGCCAGTTGCTAGTGGCAGTAACCCACCTGAAGCTGTGGTGGTGTGTCCTTGCACGACAGGTACCTTGGCGACCATTGCGAATGGTATCTGTGATGACTTGATTGATCGCGCTGCGGATGTTGCGTTGAAAGAAAAACGTAAGTTGATCTTGCTTGTGCGAGAAACGCCTTTCTCAAGTATTCATTTGCAGAACATGCTCACCTTGTCACAAGCAGGTGCGGTGATTATGCCGGCTAACCCAGGATTTTATTTCAAACCAACGACCATTGATGAGATTGTGGACTTCATGGTCTCGCGTATCTTGGATCATTTGAACGTGCCACATGATTTAGGGGCGCGTTGGGGTGAGTGATTAGCGCTTTGATTTAATCAGCGCGATAACAGCGATACCAATAAATAACCCGAGTGCTGCGCTAAGCCAAGTGCCAAGATCATCTTGATCAATCAGTGAGCCTAAAACAATGCCGGGTGCTAAATAAGCTGGTGCCCAGAGTAAGGCAGAGAAAATATTCGCGGCATAAAAGCGTACAGGCTTCATACCCATAAGGCCGGCAATAAGCGGAATGATGGCGCGGATCGGGCCAAAGAAACGACCAATGATCACGCTGAGCTCGCCCCATTTTTCAAAGAAGGCGTGTCCCTTCTTTAAATGCTCGGGATGTTTTTCAAACCATGAAAGATGTTTCGATGCGCTTTCAAAATGTCGACCGAGCTGAAAGCTAATTGCATCACCGATAATCGCACCGGCAACTGCCCACACCATCATGGGCCAAAAATCTAAGGTGCCATTGCCAATCAATGTGCCGGCACCTAATAAGATAACTACCCCGGGGACAAGGATGCCAACGATGGCGAGAGATTCAGCGAGTGCAACTAGAAAGATCACCCAGCCCGCATGTTGCGGGTGGGTATTGATCCAAACGAGGAGTTGATCGAAAACTTCGGTCAAAGTGTTTTAAAGACTTTCGCTGCAGCTTCGATGCTGTTGTTGAGGTCTTCATCGGTGTGCGCGATAGACACAAAGCCTGCTTCATAGGCTGATGGTGCGAGATAAACACCTTCGTTCAACATACCGTGGAAGAACTTCTTAAAGCGCTCTTGATCGCAGGCGGTGGTCTCAGCAAAGTTAGTGACCTTTGATGCATCGGTGAAGAACAAACCAAACATGCCGCCCGCATGGTTCTCTGTCATCGGGATGCCTGCTGACTTAGCTTCGTTCATCATGCCGTTAACGAGTGTCTCGACCTTGGCAGAGAGTTGCGCATGGAAACCTTCAGCGCTGAGTAGCTCGAGTGTTTTTAAACCAGCTGCCATCGCAACAGGGTTACCTGACAAGGTGCCTGCCTGATATACAGGGCCTAACGGTGCGATGTGTTCCATGATGTCGCGACGACCACCAAAAGCGCCTACTGGCATGCCACCGCCAATGATCTTGCCGAGGGTGGTGAGATCAGGCTTAACGCCATACATAGCTTGTGCGCCGCCAAGTGCTACGCGGAAGCCGGTCATAACTTCATCAAAGATCAACACGCTTTTGTATTCATCACAAACAGCGCGCAAGGTTTCGAGGAAGCCTTCAACCGGTGGAATACAGTTCATGTTGCCAGCAACCGGCTCAACAATGATGCAGGCAATTTGATCACCAATCTGCGAGAAGGTTTCACGAACTTGATCAGCATCGTTATAGTTCAAAGTGATGGTGTGTTCAGCTAGTGCGGCAGGTACGCCAGGTGAAGATGGTTCACCTAGGGTTAGTGCGCCAGAGCCTGCTTTAACCAGTAAAGAATCTGAGTGACCGTGATAACAACCTTCAAACTTCACGATCTTGTCGCGACCAGTAAATCCGCGAGCCAAACGAATCGCCGACATGGTGGCTTCAGTGCCTGAAGAGGTCATACGCACCATCTCCATGCTAGGCACGATCTCGCAGATCATGTCTGCCATGGTGGTTTCCATTTCAGTCGGTGCGCCAAATGACAAGCCACGGAGTGCTGCTTCGCGAACTGCTTCGATCACGTCGTCATGTGCATGACCTAAAATCATTGGACCCCATGAGCCGACATAGTCTATGTAACGCTTGCCATCAGGATCGGTGAAGTAAGCGCCTTTCGCGTGATCAACAAAAACCGGATCACCACCGACACCTTTAAAGGCACGTACGGGTGAGTTCACACCACCTGGGATGTGCTTTTGGGCTTTTTCAAAACGATTTTGTGCGGTCATGCTGTTCTCCATCAAGCATCGAAGAGGTTGCAGATTGATTGTGCGGCAAGCGTGATATCGGGTGCGCCAAACACGCCATTCACCACTGCCAACATATCGGCGCCTGATTTAATCAGGGGGGCGCCATTGTCTTGGGTAATACCGCCAATCGCAACCACAGGGACAGTGAGCTGTTTCTTTGCCTCGGCCAATACGTCAAGGCTTACGGCAGGTGCGTTCGGTTTGGTGCTGGAATTAAAAAAGCGACCGAAGGCGACATAGCTGGCACCTGATAATTGCGCAGCTTTTGCGCGATCAATATCGGCATAGCATGAGACGCCAATCGCAGCATCAGCGCCTAACAGTTCGCGCGCCTTTTTAAACGATGCATCGGTGTGACCAAGATGCACGCCATCAGCATTCACGGCTTTGGCAAGCTCGATATCATCATTCACAATAAAAATGACATCGTTGGTTTTGCAGACCTCTGCGATGGCAGTGGCTTCCTTGAGTTGCAACGTAGCATCATCCGATTTATCTCGATATTGAATGATGCGAGCACCACCTCGGATCGCTTTGAGCACTTGCTGCGCGATATCGTCGCCCTTAAAGCGGCTGTCGGTGATGGCATACAAACCGCGCCAGTCACGCATCATGACAATCGCCTATTCGGTAGATGTTGCCCATCGCTCACTTGTTCACCGCGAGATAACGTTCCCCAGACAAAGGCTTGAGCTTGTTGTGCGGCAGCTAAGATATCGCCAGTTTTTGCGAGCTCACAGGTGAGCGCAGTGGCTAAGGTGCAGCCAGAGCCATGATAGGTATGCGGTAATCTTGGCCATTCGTATGGCTGATGCTGTTCACGTGTAAAGAGTGTGTTGTGCACCATGTCATCGTCAGCTTCATCTGCGCCGGTAATCAGCACATGTTGTGTGCCTTCATTGACTAATGCCTTCCCCGCTTCTGACATGTCATTGCAAGCACTGAGTGCTCTTGCTTCAGCACGATTCGGTGTGAGGCTGGTTAGCCAGGGCAGCCAGTCTGTTTTGAGTTGATCAATTAGAGCTTGGTTACTGAGTGATTCACCGCCGCCTGCACGCAACACAGGATCCAAAGTCACGGGGCGTTTCAAATCGGCCAAACGCAGTGCAAGCCATTGTGCAATCGCCAGATCACCGAGCAGTCCAACTTTGATGGCATCAATCTGGATATCGTTGATCAGTCGATCGAATTGATCTGCCAAGGCATCAACAGATTGCGGAGAAACGGCATACACATTCTGAGTGTTCTGAGAGGTTAGGCAGGTGACGAGCGAAAATACGCGGCAGCCAAGGGCTGCGCCTGTCTCGATATCTGCCTGAATACCTGCGCCGCCGCTTGGGTCGTGTCCGCCGATAACCAGAATGTGAGGAGTTATTTGCATGTGCGCATGGTATCAGGCGGAAATGCCTATGTTTCATGATGTTGAGGCAGGCTTTGTCTCTGGCAAACTAGCCAAAAATTTTGGAGCAAAAATGAAAACTTACCTGTGTGTCGTGTGCGGCTACATCTATGATCCCGCCATTGGTGATCCCGATCACGGCATTGCGCCGGGTACAGATTGGGCCGATGTGCCCGATGATTGGACCTGCCCGGAGTGCGGTGTGAGCAAGCAAGACTTTGAAATGATTGCTATTTAATGGACAAGGTAGCGAAGTTTTTAGGTAGAAATGCTAAAATACGTTATCAATTTTTTAAGGTGGTGAAAAATGACTGCAGTTTTAACAGATGCTGAAGTAGCTTTGACCGGCAGTGCGCAGACCAAAATGGCTGAGCTGATGGGTCAAGTAGAAGAGAACATTGCTGGCGTTCGTGTATTCGCAACCCCAGGCGGTTGTAGTGGCGTGAGCTTCGGTATGACTTTCTCTGATCAACTCAATCCTGAAGACATGGTGCGTGAGTACGATGGTTTGAAAGTGATTGTTGATCCAGCAACCCTAGAACACATTCGAGGTGTTGAGATCGACTTCGTTGGTGAAGATAACGATGCACGCTTCGTGTTTAACAACCTAGCTCCTCAAGGTGGCGGTGGTTGTGGCACCTGTGGCTCACAAGGTGGTTGTTCGTAATTCATACGAATCGCACAAATTAAAAAAGCCGCTCACTGAGCGGCTTTTTTCTGCCCTTAGATTTAGGGGCGTATATAGGCGTAACCTTTTTCTTGAAGTTCCATGATGCGAATAACGCCAGCTGGAACTATGCCGACACCGTCAGCAAGTACGGGCATCTTGCCAGACTTCTTAGCCATCTTCTTCATGGTGTTGTTGCAGGCGCTAAAAGTGATGCCTTGTTGTGCCAAGCTTGAAACGCGTTTTGCTTCTGGGCTTTGAGCAGTCATCACAGATAAGCCTGGGCCGTAAGCAACGATTTCGATATCGATGTTATCCATGCCGATATCTTTTTGCGCATTAACAGCATTGTTAAGTGCGATTTTTTGCGTTTGCGGGTCGTTAGTGCTGACTTGAATAACAAGCTTATGTGCTTTACCGCCATGGTTATCTGCGATTGCGCTAAAGGGTAAAAGCAAACAAAGTGCGAGTGCAAAAAGTTGAGTGATTTTTTTCATTGTTTCTCCTTTGTCCTTGGCGACACCGTCACCGTAAACAAATGTAAACACAATGTCAAGCATTGTGGGGGACGAGGGTGGGAGCGGGGAGAAACCGGCACCCCCACCCTCTAGCCGTCACCGTGTCCAAGCGGTCTGACGGCGTTCTATGGCTTAGGAATAGCCTTCCAAGCGGCCTGAAACTCCTCAGCAGATTTCCATGTGTTTTCGATCTCAACGTGCCACCA
>Ga0208004_1000391_pt1 | contig 17248 bp, 15 predicted proteins | sample DEB08_DNA_6_FD_184522 | JGI IMG/M metagenome (GOLD analysis project Ga0208004, IMG submission 184522) | Aqueous microbial communities from the Delaware River and Bay under freshwater to marine salinity gradient to study organic matter... | ecosystem: Environmental > Aquatic > Marine > Coastal ...
TAGGGCTTAAGGCTCTTGCTGTTTATCGCGATAGTTGCAAAGTTGGTCAGCCACTCTCTGATGCAAAGTCAAAGAACAATGGCAAAGATGATCAGGTAAGCGCAGCTCCTGCTCCTGCAACTCGTAAGCGCCTTCCAAAGTCACGTCCTTCAAGAACTACATCGTTCTCAGTTGGCGGGGCAGAGGGCTATATGAATGCTGGAACTTATGAAGATGGCCAGCTAGGTGAGATCTTCTTAAAGCTAGGTAAGCAGGGTTCAACTCTTGCTGGTGTTATGGATGTCTTCTCGATTGCAGTTTCAATTGGTCTGCAATATGGAGTGCCGCTAGAGACCTATGTTTCTAAGTTCACAAACTCTCGCTTTGAGCCTGCAGGAATAACTGATGACCCAGATATTCGTATGGCCCAATCAATGATGGATTACATCTTCCGTCGCCTTGCACTTGATTACCTGCCATATGAAGAGCGCGCAGCATTTGGTATCTATACCGCAGCAGAGCGAGCAGCAGCCCTTGAAACCGGTGAGTATGCTCAAATTGTTGAGGAGAAGGCAACGGTAGTTGAAGAGAAGAAGGCCAGCGCGCCATCTGCAAAGCCTGCAAAGGCGGATACTTCGCTCCACCAAATTGGTTCTTCAACAGAGCTTCTGGAGAAGATCGCTGGCGTTAAATCAGATGCACCACTTTGTGTTACCTGTGGAGTCAAGATGAGAGCATCAGGTGCTTGCTATGTCTGTGAAGGTTGTGGCAACACTTCAGGATGTAGCTAGAAAAGTAATTACAGGGGACCTTGCCTCTCCTTTAATCCTTAACCCCCCAAAGAAACTTTGGGGGGTTAAATCATTTAACGCTATTTATTTAGAGTAAAAGTAAGTAATTTCTAATCAATGAATGTGAATTCAGAATAAGGTTGCCACTATGAGCGCAGAGTCGGTTAGAAAGGCGCTAGCAGCAGCAGTTGAGGCCATTGGTGGAAGCCAGAGAGCTGGCCAGATTGCAATGGCAGAGGCAGTTGCAAATGCTCTGGAAGATCGCCATCACCTCCTAGTTCAAGCCGGAACTGGGACTGGAAAGTCACTAGCTTATTTAGTGCCAGCTCTAGTTCATGGCAGGCGAGTCCTTGTTGCAACTGCAACTCTTGCGCTGCAGCGACAATTAATTGAGCGAGATCTTCCTAAGGTTCAAAAGGCTTTAGAGAAGGAATTGGGAAGAAGTATCTCCTTTGCTGTTTATAAAGGAGTTGGAAATTATCTCTGCCTACAGAAGATGAATGCTGATGACTCTGGAGTTGATAGCCAGGTATTAGTTGAGATTTCATCACTTGAATCAGATGCTCGTCGCCTTCGCCAGTGGGCGAGTAGAGATGGCATCTCGGGCGACCGCGATGATGCCCCTGAGGTTGATAGACGAGTCTGGCTAGCTAATTCAACATCTGGACGAGAGTGCGTGGGAGCCGATGAGTGTCGCTTTGGAGCGCAATGTTTTGCAGTGAAGGCAAAAACTAAAGCCCAGAGCGCAGATATCGTCGTTACTAATCACACCTTACTTGCTATCGAAATCGTTGACTCTCATCCGATATTGCCAGAGCGAGATGCAGTGATTTTAGATGAGGCTCATGAGTTTATGGATCGCACTACTCAGGCAGTAACAGAGGAGCTAACTGCAGCAAGGGCTAGTAGAGCAGCAAATATGCTGCGAAAACACCTTCCAGGAAAAGCTGCTGAAGCGCTGGGCAAAGCTTGCGATGGGTTTAGTAAAGCACTTGATGAGTATGGCCAAGAGTTTCGTATAAAAAGTGGCGATGAGCGAAAACTTCAAGAACTACCACTGCTTCTAGCCCCTTGGGTGAGAAAGATTAAAGAGGCAGCAGAGAGCGCTATTGCGCTAATTAATGCCGATTCACTAATTGTAGATCCAGATGCTTTAGCTGAGCGGGCTCGAGTAAAGGGAGCGGTCAATGAAATCAAAGTCACTGCAGCAAAGATGCTTAAGATTGGAAGTAATCAAGTGCTCTGGTTTGAACCAACATTTTCCACTCTCTATCTTGCTCCACTAGAAGTCTCACATCTATTACGCGAGAACTTATTTACTAAAACTCCCGTTATTGCAACAAGTGCAACCTTGAGCGTTGGAAATAGTTTTGCTGCAATTGCTAAGAGCTTTGGCATTGATCCACTAGAGGCTAGCCAAGATGAAAGTAGTGATAGTGCGGGAGATATTGATCCAGAGAATTTAGTATCACTGGATGTTGGTTCACCTTTTGATTTTGCCAGCCAAGGAGCGCTCTATCTTCCAAGAGATCTTCCAGAGCCAACAAGAGATGGGCCAAGCACCCAAGCTCTGGTTGAGCTAGGTGAGTTAATTGATGCTGCCGGGGGAAGAACTCTTGCACTATTTTCATCATGGCGCGGCGTTGAGATGGCTGATGAACATCTAAGGCGAGTTTTAGCAGAGCTTCCAATAAAGATTATTACTCAAAGACGGGGCGATAGCGTTGGAGTCTTAGTTGAAAAATTTGCAAGTGATGCCACTTCAATTTTGCTTGGAACAATGAGCCTTTGGCAGGGAGTTGATGTGCCGGGGCCATCTTGTATTTTGGTAGCAATTGATCGAATACCTTTTCCAAGACCAGATGATCCAGTGATGTCGGCAAGGGCTGCCCAGATAGATGCATCTGGTGGTTCTGGTTTTATGCAAGTCTCACTTCCAAGGGCTGCCCTACTTCTTGCGCAGGGAACAGGAAGGCTAATTCGATCCATTGATGATCGCGGGGTAGTGGCAATTCTTGATTCAAGAATTGTTAATAAACGCTATGGGTCAGTGCTTCTAAACTCTATGCCGCCGCTCTGGAGAAGTAGTGATGGGGCTGTTATTAAAGAATCTCTCAAAAGACTTTCTAGCCAATACAACTCCACAGGGCAGTGATATCCCCAAAGTCTTAGTTTTTCCAATTTACATATGAGATCAAGAAGGCATCATCTGCTGGATGCGGATCACTCTTGTTGCAATGTTAATTATCTTTTCATCTTTGAATGCTGCCTATGGAGCTTGTGAAGGTGAAACATGTATTGATGTAAAAGCTAATCAAGAAAGCAATGAAGTTGTAATCACAGTTAAGAAGGGTAAGGCGGACAGTCAGCTATCAACCACGCCAAAGCCAAGACCAACCTCAACTACAAAGCAGACTTGGATTCCCTGGCTTCCAAAGCCACCTGCTGCAAGTAAGCCAGTTGCGCTAGGTCCAAAGCCATCACCAAAACCAAAAGTGAAGAGAATCTTCGGCTCTCAAATTAGCGATCAAGTTAAGAGTTTGATTCCAAGGGGAGCGATAATCACACAACCGCTAGATAACATCTTGGTAAATCAGAGCGTTAACTTCTTAACTAATACTCCCATGCACTTCACAACCGTCCTTGTAGTTCTTGGCACGCCTATAACGATTCACTTGACTCCGGAGTTTTTATGGGAGTTTGGAGATGGCAATAGCCAGAGCACCAGGCTTGCCGGAGCCCCATACCCATTGATGCTTATTGAAAATACTTACAAGAGCTCAGGCCAGAAGAGAGTTGAGTTAACAACAACTTGGAGCGGTTTCTGGCGAGCGGGGTCTATAGGTGCGCCCATTGATGGAGCAATTGTGCAGAGGGTCAGTCGGCAAATAGATGTTAGGCCAGCCAGAGGTATCTACAGGGGTTAGTTATCAACATTTCTGCGGCTTGAAAAAAACTTCATTATCTCTATCCCAAGATGCTTTGCCCATGACGACACTTACAACACCTAAAGACCTTCTTGCCGCAGTTCCATTTCTAATTGGGTTTAATCCAGAGAATTCAATAGTTCTTTTGAGCCTAAAAAATGATGCAATAGCCATGGCAATTCGCATCGATTTTCCCGATCAAATCGGCGCAGATGAACTAAAACGTTTAACCTCCCATTTATCTAGAGATAGCGCTGAATCTATTATCGCAATCTTTTATTGCCTAGAAATTGGGCAGAGTCAAAATGAAATCATTTCAGAGATTCTCGCTGCTATAACTGATTACGGGCTAAGTCTTCGAGAAGTTATAACAGTTGAGAGGAATCGATATCGCTCATTAATTTGTGAAGATTTGAGCTGTTGTCCAAGTGCGGGGAACCCACTTCCAGAACTAATTGATTCACGAATAGCTGCAGAGCAAGTTGCACAAGGCAGGCCAATTCCTTTCGCAACTCTTGAACTGCTAATAGATTCAATTTCGCAACTTGATAGCGATGATGAGTTGATTGATTTAATTCGCAGCATTGAGCTTATTGATTATGAGAAAGATCCAATATCTTTTCAAAGACAAGGCGCTAGTGCAGTTAACCAATTTATGGATGAGTTTAAATCTCATGGTCTAGTAAAAGATAAGGCTCTAATTGCACTGCTTTTAGTTCGCCTATCGGATTTGCAGGTTAGAGATTACGCACTTGGAAGTGTTAAGGCTGAGAGCCTTGATCTCTACTTCACTGCCTGGAGATGGTTGCTTCGAATTGCCCCAGAGGGCCATATCGCCCCAGTTGCTAATTTGTTTGCAGCAGTGGCTTATGAGCGAGGCGATGGAGCTCTTGCACAGAGAGCGCTAGATAGGGCAGATAGTGATGATCCAAGTTATGCAATGAGTAAATTACTGAGACAAGTCTTTAACTCCGGTTGGGCCCCTAACTCATTTGCCCAAATGAGAAGTGAGCTACACCCCAAAATATGTAGTGAGCTTTTCTCGGGTACTATCTAGAGGTGAACATCGGCGTTCCCAAAGAGATAAAGAACCATGAGTATCGAGTCTCGCTAACCCCGGCAGGAGTTAGAGAATTTATCCGCCAAGGGCATAAAGTCTTAGTGGAAAGTTCGGCTGGTCTGGGCTGCGCAATCTCAGATGATGACTATAGAAGCGTTGGGGCAACAATTATTTCCTCAGCAGATCAGCTCTGGGCTGAGGCCGAATTAGTCTTAAAGGTAAAAGAGCCGGTTTCTGCTGAATATCACCGAATGAGAGCTGGCCAAGTTCTATTTACCTATCTTCATCTTGCTGCTTCAAAGGATTGCACTGATGCGCTAATGAAAAGCGGTATCACGGCAATTGCCTATGAAACTGTTGAGCTAAATTCCAATCTTCCTCTTCTTGCTCCAATGAGCGAGGTTGCTGGGCGTATGGCTCCACAAGTTGGCGCTGCAGCGCTGCAGGCAAGTGCAGGAGGGCGCGGTGTATTGCTTGGTGGAGTTCCGGGAGTAAGACCTGGAAAGGTTTTAATTCTTGGCGGAGGAACTGCAGGTCTTGCTGCAGCAACTATTGCCCTTGGTATGAGAGCTGATGTAACGGTAGTTGATTTAAATCAGAGCAGACTTGCCTATATTGATCAGATATTTAATGGAGCAGTAAAGACTTTGGTCTCTAATACCCATGAGATTGAGCAAGAAGCACTTCTTTCAGATTTAATTATTGGAGCTGTTTTAGTACACGGCGCAAAAGCTCCGAAGTTGATTAGTAATGAGTTAGTTTCGCAGTTAAAGAAGGGTTCAGTCTTGGTTGATATTGCAATTGATCAAGGTGGCTGTTTTGAGGATTCAAAGGCCACAACCCATGCAGATCCAACATATAAAGTTCATGAGAGCATCTTTTACTGCGTGGCCAATATGCCAGGAGCCCTGCCCCTGACCTCCACCTACGCTCTTTCAAATGCCACCCTGCCTTACGCGCTAGCACTTGCCAATAAGGGCTGGAAGAAGGCGCTATCTGAAAACTCTGGCCTTGCTAAGGGGCTAAATGTCCATAATGGCCAGATAACTTATAAAGCAGTAGCTCAGGCTCATGGCATGGCAAGTGTTGAGATGGACTTTTCACTCTAAATTTTCTAAAGTCCGCCTTAGGTCAAGAGTTCCAGCATTAAGCCCCGGCTAACTGGACGGCAACCCTCCACCGCGGTGGGGTGCTCCGGGTGAGGACCTGGTCGATTGCAAAGTGCATCGACAAGCGCGGGTCTGACAATTATTGGCAGGCCTTAAGCTCCTAATTTGCGAAAGGCAAGGAAAAAGTGAAAAAAATCTTTAAATTTATCCCATTACTTCTAACTGCTCTAGTAATCACAGCATGCTCCTCATCAAGTGATGAGGGCGCAACAGGTGATTCAACAACATGCTCTCCAGAATCTCTTGCAACAGTTGAAGCAGGAGTTCTAACAATTGCAACAGGTGAACCTGCCTACTATCCATGGGTCATCGATGATGCTCCAGAGTCAGGTGAAGGTTTTGAAGCCGCTGTTGCATATGCAGTTGCAAGTGAGCTTGGTTATGACCAGTCAGCTGTCAAGTGGGTTCGCACCAGCTTTGATGCCGCAATTGCGCCAGGACCAAAGACATTTGATTTCAACCTCCAGCAATATTCCATAACTGATGAGCGCAAGCAGGTTGTTGATTTCTCATCTGCTTACTACAAATCAAATCAAGCAATTGTCTCCTTCAAGGGAAGCAAGATTGACGGCGTCACTACCTTGCAGGGTCTTGCAGATGCTGGTGCTAAATTAGGAGCCGCTGTTTCAACTACCTCACTTGATGTAATTGAAGGCCAACTAGGGCTAAAGGCTGCGGTATTTAACGATAACGCTGCTGCTGTTACTGCCCTTAAGAATAAGCAGATTGATGGTCTTGTAGTCGATCTTCCAACTGCTTTCTATCTCTCAGCTGTTGAAGTTCCAAATGGAATAATCGTTGGACAAATTGATGGCAGTGATTCAGGAGATCAAGGATTTGGCCTCTTGCTATCTAAAGACAATCCGATCACATCATGTGTTTCAGGAGCGGTCGATGCAATTAACAATAATGGAACGCTTCAGGCCATTATTGATCAATGGCTAACATCTTCTGCAGGAGCGCCAGTACTTGGATAGTTGCCAGATCAGGCAAACTACTAAGCATGGCTAATGGCTAAGAAATCGGGGCGCAGTTCTAATAGAGCTGCGCCCTCTTCTTCTTATAACTTTGGTGGCAGCTGGAGCCCAAGTGAAATAGAACTTGCAAGACGTCAGGCGCGGCGAGCACGAAATAAGAAAAGTGCGCTAATTGCAGCACTCTCAAGCTTCTTAGTCCTTGGAACCCTTGGGTTAGTTCTAGTTACCTCACCGGGCTGGGAGACTCTTAGAAATACATTCTTTAAGTGGGCCTATGGCATTGAAATTCTGCCCAAAATACTTCTCGGCTTTACCACCAATGCCACACTAACTGTTATTGCAGGAACATCTGTAGCGCTCATTGGATTAGGAATAGCTTTGCTTAGGACTTCTAGATCTCCGGCATTAACCCCATTTAGAATTCTTGCCACAGTTTATGTTGATGTATTCCGCGGCATTCCAATGCTTCTAGTAATTCTTCTTGTGGGATTTGGAATTCCGGCGCTGCAGATAAAGGGCTTAACCAATAATGTTTTGGTTTTAGGAACTCTTGCAGTAATCATCACCTATTCGGCATATGTTGCTGAAGTTATTCGCTCCGGAATTCTTACCGTTCACCCAAGCCAGAGAGCTGCTGCTAGATCACTTGGTTTGAGTAATTTTCAGACTCTTCGCCACGTTGTTCTGCCTCAAGCACTTAAGAGAGTTACCCCACCACTTCTAAATGATTTAGTAGCGCTAATTAAAGATACTGGTCTAGTTTCAATTTTGGGAGTAACCGATGCAGTAAGAGCTGCGCAGATTCAAACTGCAAAGACTTTCAATTACACCCCATATGTTATGGCAGCAATCATCTTCCTCCTGGTGACAATTCCCTTGACGCGCTGGACTGATCGGATGCTTAGAAACTCTTACGAGCGAGAAAATGCTGTGGGGCAAGCATGAGTCAGGCGGTGTTGCAGCTCGAGAAAGTTAGAAAGAGCTTTGGAAGTGAAGTAGTTCTTGAAGATATTGCCTTTAGAGTCTTAGAGCATAAAGCCACGGTCTTTATTGGCGCATCTGGGAGCGGAAAGTCAACGCTGCTGCGCTGCATTAATTTACTTGACCAGATTGATGATGGGCAGATACTCCTTGATGGGCAAGATATCTCTGCAGCAGATGTGAATCCTGATGAGGTGAGAAAGAAGTTAGGAATGGTTTTTCAATCCTTTAATCTCTTTCCCCATATGACAGTTCTTGAAAATGTTATTTTGGCTCCAACCAAGGTGCAGAAGGTGGCAAAAGACAAAGCGATAGATGAGGCTTTGGAGTTATTAAATAAGTTTGGCTTAAGAGAGAAGGCTGATCAATATCCAGATCGGCTAAGTGGGGGTCAACAGCAGAGAGTTGCCATTATCCGCTCCTTGGCGCGCCATCCTCGTCTGCTACTACTTGATGAGATAACTAGCGCCCTTGATCCAGTCTTGGTTAATGAAGTTTTGAGCACGGTTAGAGATCTAAAGAGCGAGGGAATGACAATGGTGCTCGCCACCCATGAGATGGGTTTTGCCAAACAGGTGGCCGATGAGCTCTGTTATCTGCATCAGGGAAGAATTCTGGAGTGGGGAAGTCCAAAGAAGATTTTGGAAAACCCTAAAAAGCTTGAGACAAAGGAGTTTTTGCGCCGCCTCCATCAAGCAGGCAGGCTCTAGGCGGGCTTAAGAGTTGGGCTTTCTTGCTGATTCCAAGCCAGATGTTGGGGCAAAACCAGGAATAAAGTGGTTTGGATGTGCATTTACCCCTGTGGACAATTTATAATATAGCCATAGCCAATTCCCCAAAAGGCTAGAGGTAAAAAAGAAGTTTAGACAGTTCGTCAATTTAAAGCAAAGGACTAATTCGTGGCTGTATCTCGTGCGCCCAAAAACGCAGGCAAGAAGAAGAGCGTTGCAAAAAAGAGCACGAAGAGCGTTGCTAAAAGTTCAATAAAGAAAGATAAGAAGGGCGCTAAGTCCAAAGGCCCAAGACTATTTCCTACCAAGGCAGAACTTGAAGCCATGAAACTTGCAAGGGAAGCAAAAGCTAAGCCGGCTGAAAAAAGTGGTCCGCGACGCTTTCCAACAAAGGCAGAACTTGAAGCAGCAAAAGCTTTAGCTGCTGGAGTAAGCAAGCCTGCTGGCAAGAAGATAATTGAAAAAGTTGATGGCGAAGAGGTTGAGCTAGAAGAAGTTGAATTAGAAGACCTAGAAAAGTTAGTTGGTGAAACTGGGGAAGACGTTGTTGAAGGCGCAAGTGATGTTCGAGTTGTTAATCTAACTGAAGAAGCCAAGAAAGAAGAAGGTGAGTTCACCCTTAAGGATTCTGAAGAAGATGACGCGCCGCCTCAGACAGTCTTAACAGCAGGCGCTACTGCAGATCCAGTAAAAGACTATCTCAAGCAGATTGGTCGAGTAGCTCTACTAAATGCTGAACTTGAAGTTGAACTTGCTATGAGAATTGAAGCTGGATTATTTGCTGAAGCAAAGTTGAATTCAGGCGAGAAGATGGAACGTTCATTTAAGCGAGAGCTGGAGTGGATTGCAGAGGATGGTAAGAGAGCTAAGAATCATCTTCTTGAAGCCAACCTTCGCCTCGTTGTTTCTCTTGCTAAGCGCTATACCGGTCGAGGAATGCTATTTCTTGATCTAATTCAAGAGGGAAACCTAGGTTTAATTCGCGCAGTAGAGAAGTTTGATTACACAAAGGGATATAAGTTCTCAACCTATGCAACCTGGTGGATTCGCCAGGCAATCACGCGTGCTATGGCTGATCAGGCAAGAACCATTCGTATTCCAGTACATATGGTTGAAGTTATTAATAAATTAGCGCGAGTTCAGCGCCAGATGCTTCAAGATCTCGGCCGCGAACCAACCCCAGAAGAGCTCGCTAAAGAGCTTGATATGACCCCTGAGAAGGTTGTTGAAGTTCAAAAATATGGTCGCGAACCGATCTCACTTCACACTCCACTTGGTGAAGAAGGAGATTCAGAGTTTGGTGATTTGATTGAAGACTCTGAGGCGATCGTTCCTGCAGATGCAGTTTCATTTACTCTCCTTCAAGAGCAGCTTCACTCTGTGCTAGATACTCTCTCAGAGCGCGAGGCGGGCGTTGTTGCAATGCGCTTTGGTTTAACCGATGGCCAGCCTAAGACCCTTGATGAAATTGGCAAGGTCTACGGTGTGACCCGTGAGCGCATCCGCCAGATTGAATCTAAAACTATGTCCAAGCTTCGCCATCCATCAAGATCGCAAGTACTACGCGACTACCTAGATTAGGAGTTGGTTCATGTCAGATCGTCCAAAGATTTATGTAAAGCCCAACGGCTCGATTCGCGTAAGCGGTGCCGCTGATTTCGTTGATGCAGAGGGCAATGTTCTCGAGACAAAAGAGAACTTCTCGCTTTGCCGTTGCGGCCACTCTAAAGAGAAACCATTCTGTGATGGCTCCCATCGAGACGCAGGATTTACCGCCGAATAACTCGCTCTGGGCAGATGGTTTTAAGCAGAGCGGTGAAAGAAATGAATTTAATAATTCTTACGATGTCGCAATAATAGGTGGTGGATTCTCAGGGCTCTGGTCGGCCTATCATCTTCTGAAGTTGGATCCTAAACTCTCAATCGTTATCTTTGAGGCAAAATCAATTGGCTACGGAGCAAGTGGAAGAAATGGTGGCTGGGTTTCATCAGATTATCCGGTCTATCGAAAGACACTTGAAAAGCGCCATGGTTTGGATGCCACTGACAATCTTTTCAAAGAGCTTGCAAATGCCATTGATGAGATTGGCCAGATATCAGGACAGATTGCACCCAAGGCAAGTTTTGTTAAGTCAGGAACGGTCACATTTGCTAGAAATAAGGCGCAAGAGAGACGATTAAAAGAGAGCGCTGATTCAGAACATTTCTGGAAGTCTGCAGGTGAGCTTGGTCAGTTAATTCAAGTAACTGATTTAAGGGGCGGATTATTTAATCCGCAATGTGCAACGATTAATCCATTCCAACTTGTTTTGGGGCTAGCTAACTACTTAGAGGGCAAAGGAGTAGTAATAGCCGAGGGGGTATTTGCTACCCAAACAAATGGCGGAGTCTTAGCAAATAGCTCACTAGTGAAGGCTCCGGTAGTGATTAGAGCGAGTGAGGCTTTCTCTAATCCTGGGCGAGAATTTATCCCGCTCTACTCTCTCATGATTGCTAGTGAAGCTCTGTCTGAAGAAATCTGGGATCAAATAGGAGTTAAGGATCGCTTCACCTTTGCTGAAGGGACGCACTTGGTGAATTACGCACAGCGCACTGCAGATAATCGCCTTGCAATAGGTGGACGCGGGGCTAGCTATCCATTTGGCTCAAAACTTATTCAAGAAAAAGAAATGACTAGCTCTGTTCATCAAAGCTTAGAGAGAATGGCTAAGCGTTGGTTTCCAGTTTTGAAAAATGTGAAATTTACTCATGCCTGGGGCGGGGCAGTGGCAATTACCCGTAATTGGGAGCCATATGTTCAATTTGATAAATCAACGGGATTTGCTCGCCTTGGTGGCTATGCAGGAGATGGCGTGACTATGAGTTATTTAGCAAGCAAAATATTGGCAGATTTAATCGTTGGCAGAGAAAGTAATGTCACAAATCTGCACTTTGTAAATCGCGAAATTAGAAAATGGGAGATAGAACCACTTAGATATCTGGCAGTTAACTCGTTAGTGAAATTAAGTGGGATTGCAGATAAAGAGGAAGCTAGAACTGGGAGGCCCAGTTTGGTCTCAAGGCTTATTTCGCCGCTGATTCTGCGCTAAGGCGCTCAGTCTCATCATCTATGCGAGCAGCTGTGCTTGCTAGCCCATCTTGGTATTTTTTAGCGTGGTGAGCACAGAAAAGTAATTCAAATCCATTGGCCATTACCGCACGGACATAAGCCTGAGCTCCACAGCGATCACAACGATCAAGAGCGCTAAGTGGAGATGAGGTAAGCAATAGATTTTCGGTCATTTCTGGCCAACCTTTCCTGTGCTTGTTAGGTTCTAGTGGAACATCAAACCACCTATGGCTTATTCCCCGCAGGTCGAATTCAAAGTTTTTTCTCATAATTGATGACTTTCTTCACTTAAAATCGAAATCCTCACCCTTTTCGGCGCGTATTGCCAGGCTCCTTTGATCCCATAGATACCCTTGCCCATCGTGGCAGAGACTTCAAGCGCAGACCAAGTGCGCAGTGTAGAAAAGTCCTACTCAGCGAAAGATCTCTCAGTATTAGAAGGTCTTGATGCGGTTCGAAAGCGCCCCGGAATGTATATCGGTTCAACCGATGGCCGCGGCCTTATGCATTGTCTCTGGGAAATTATTGATAACGCTGTGGATGAATCACTTGCAGGATATTGCAAGAAGATAGAAATTAATTTAGAAAAAGATGGATCTATTGAAGTCCATGATGATGGACGAGGTATCCCAGTTGATAAGGAACCTAAAACAGGCCTTACTGGAGTAGAAGTTGTAATGACCCGCCTTCATGCTGGTGGAAAGTTTGGTGGGGGATCATATGCGGCAACTGGGGGCCTTCATGGCGTAGGAGCATCTGTTGTAAATGCTCTGGCATCTCGCCTTGATGTTGAAGTAGATCGAGATGGAAAAATTTATTGGATGTCATTTAAGCGCGGCGTTGCTGGAATATTTGATGGTGATGGCCCCAATGCTACATTTGAACCTAAATCAGGACTTCGCATAATTGGAAAAGTCTCGGCAAAGATCACTGGAACAAGAATTAAGTGGTGGTCAGATAAACAGATATTTCTTAAAGATGCACAGCATGATTTAGAGGAGATCTACACCAGGGCTCGACAAACTTCTTATCTAGTTCCAGGTCTTACTCTGGTAGTTAATGACAATCGCAGTAAAGATAAGAGCTCGGAGATTTTCTTTCATAAAGGTGGAATTTCGGAATACTGCCACTTTATTCAGCCGGATGAAGCAGTAGGAGATGTAATTCGCTTAACTGGCCAAGGCCATTATCAAGAGACAGTTCCCGTTCTTGATGAAAAAGGCCATCTTGAGCCTCAAGAAGTTGAGCGAGATATGGGCGTTGATATCGCTATTAAGTGGGGTAATGGTTATGAGAGCACAGTTCGCTCCTTTGTAAACATCATTGCAACCCCAAAGGGCGGAACCCATGTGCAAGGCTTTGAAAAGGCTCTAGTAAAAACGTTTAATGAGTTCCTTCGCGCTAAAGGCGTTCTAAAGAAGAATGAACTCGATGTGATTAAAGAAGATATCCTCGAGGGATTAACTGCAGTTGTGACAGTTCGAATGCAAGAACCACAATTTGAAGGTCAGACTAAAGAGGTTTTAGGAACTCCTGCAGTAACAAAGATTGTTACTCAAGTAGTCTCAGATGAGCTTAAGAAGTTCTTTACAACCACTAAACGAATCGATAAGGCCAATGGACTTGTAGTACTTGAGAAAGTTGCTAACGCCTCGAGAACTCGTATTTCATCGAGAGCCCACAAGGAATTGCAACGCAGAAAGAACGCCCTTGAGAGCTCATCACTTCCTGCCAAGCTCTCTGATTGTCGTTCTGAAGATGTTTCGCGAACTGAGTTATTTATTGTTGAAGGTGAGTCAGCTCTTGGAACTACTAAGGCTGCAAGAAATTCGGAGTTCCAAGCAATCTTGCCACTCAAAGGAAAGATTCTAAATGTTCAAAAGGCCTCGCTTTCTCAGATGCTTGATAACGCAGAGTGCGCAGCAATTATCCAAGTAATTGGAGCTGGATCTGGAAAATCTTTTACGCTAGAGGATGCCAGATATGGAAGAGTTATTCTGATGTCAGATGCTGATGTTGATGGCGCACATATTCGTTGCTTAATGCTCACCCTGCTCTATCGCTATATGAAGCCACTAATTGATGATGGAAGAGTCTTTGCTGCAATTCCGCCGCTTCATCGCATTGAGGTTATTGGCGGGGGAGGCAAGAAGGGAGAGGTGCACTACACCTACTCCGATGATGATATGAAAAAACTATTGACCGACTTGAAGAAGCAAGGAAAGCGATGGAAAGAACCACTTCAGCGCTATAAAGGCCTTGGTGAGATGGATGCTGATCAGCTCCGTGAAACCACCATGGATCCTGATAAGCGCACATTAAGAAGAATTACCATTAAAGATGCTGCAGCTGCTGAAAAGATCTTCGAACTATTGATGGGTAATGAAGTTGCGCCTCGAAAAGAGTTTATTGCAACTGCAGATATCGATCGCGAAAGAATTGACGCTTAAGCAATTAGAGTACGTCGCGCCGTTGCGTATTTGGCGCTAACTTCGCTTAACTCAACTGATACTTGGTTTCGAAGCGCCTCTTCACTCTTTAATAGCGCAGTCAACTTGGAGATCGTTGACTTTAACTCTTTAGCTTCAGTATCTAACTCAATCTTTGACATCTTGGTTAGCCTTCTTAGAGGCATATCTAGGATATAGGTAGCTTGTTCCTCACTTAACTTAAAGCTCTTGATAAGTGATTCTTTTGCCTCATTTGCATCATCACTTCCTCTAATTATTTTCACTACTTTATCGATATCTATAATTGCCTTTAGAAGGCCTTCAACTAAGTTTAGACGGGCAGTGGCCTTAGCTTTTCTAAAGTTGGATCTTCTTGTTACTACCTGGATTCGATGCTCAATAAAGACCTGAAGCAGTTCTTTCAAGCCCAAAGTCTTTGGCTTGCCATGAACTAGGGCAACAGCATTGATGGAGAAGGCATCCTCAAGTGGGGTGAGCTTATAGAGGTTTTCTAGTACCGCCTCTGGCTCAAAACCATTTTTCACCTCAACGACAACCTTTGTTCCAGATTGTCCATCGGTTAAATCAACAATGTCTGAAATGCCTTGGATCTTCTTTGATTTAACTAGCTCGCTAATACGTTCGACTACCTTTTCAGGTCCGATATTAAATGGAAGTTCGGTAATAGTTATTCCAGATTTACGAGCGCTCACTTTGCCAATTTCAACTTTGGCACGAACTTTGAAAGCACCTTTTCCGCTCTGGTAAGCCTCAAGGATGCCCTCCTTGCCGATAATGCTTCCTCCAGTTGGAAAATCAGGTGCTGGAATGAATTTCATTAATTGCTTTAAGGTAGCGCTGGGATTCTCAATTAGATGCTTTGTTGCTTGAATTACTTCACCTAAGTTATGAGGAGCCATATTCGTGGCCATTCCAACAGCAATACCTGTTGCGCCATTAACCAAGAGATTAGGAAAAGCAGCAGGTAGCACTAAGGGTTCTAATATCTGCCCATCATAATTTGCACCGAAATCAACGGTATCTTCATCAGCTTCCTCCACCATCATTAGCGCAGCACTTGCAAGTCTTGCTTCCGTGTAGCGCATAGCTGCAGGCCCTGCATCAAGGGAGCCAAAGTTTCCATGACCATCTACTAATGGCAGGCGCATTGAAAAGTTCTGCGCCATGCGAACTAGCGCGTCATAAATTGCTCCATCACCGTGGGGATGCAATTTACCCATCACTTCGCCAACAACACGCGCACTCTTAACATGTCCTTTATCTGGACGTAGCCCCATCTCAGACATCTGGTGGAGAATTCTGCGGTGTACTGGCTTTAATCCATCTCTGGCATCAGGTAGCGCTCTGGAGTAAATAACAGAATAGGCATACTCTAGAAATGAATCTGACATCTCAGATGAGACATCGATATCAACAATTTTCCCGGGAAATTCTCCTGGCTTAGCAGCTAGTACTTTCTTGCCCGAGCTCTTGCCTGAATCTGATTTAGCCATGGCGTGATTCTGCCAAGTAAAGTGTGAATTACTTGGGATTGACGCTCGGTCTAGCCCCGATAGTTGTGACACATCCACTGGCTAATGTATTTCCAGCCTTTAGAGATGATTCTAAATCTTTAGATTCAATCCATCTTCCAATGAATCCAGCAGCAAATGCATCTCCAGCTCCGGTGGAATCAATTGCAGTAATCGGCAAAATTGGAGAACTTACGATCTCTTGCCCTCTTGATTTACCGATTGCCCCTTGGCTACTTGTAGTTATCACAACGGTCTCAACATCTTTAGACAGTTCATTTAGGGCACCTTCAATATCGCTATTTCCAGTTAGAAATTCTGCTTCAGCCTGATTCATAATTAATAGATCCATTAATTTACATCTCTGGCGACAGGCATCTACCCCAAGATTGCTCATCACTCCAACAGATCCGGGATTAAAGAAGATTTCTAAATTAGCTTCTCTCATTTTGTTGATCATTCGAAGAACTCCCGCTTGGGATAGAGGATTAAAGAGGGCATAGCCTGAGAGAAATGCAGCGCTAAATCTGGTGAGATCGGGTAGATCTAACTCGCTAAGACCTGAATTTGCTCCTCTATCCGGAAACATTGATCTCTCACCATTTTGATCAACTAGCACCACAACAATTCCAGTTCGATGCTCTTTTAAAAACTCAGGTTTATATTCAATGTTCCAGGCATCAAATTCATTAGCAATAACTCGACCAGCTGCATCATCTCCAAGACGACAGACATAAAAGACCTTATGGCCAGATGATGCGAGCCAGGTAGCGGTATTTGCTGCAGCTCCGCCGCCATGGGTTGAAATTTGAGAGATTGTGTCACTGCCTAGGTACATCTGTCCCTGCATCTTAACAATTACATCAAGCATGGCATCGCCAATGCAGAGAATTTGGGCCATAGCTATTTAAGGGCTACTGCAATCTGAGCTGCTAGAGCAGCATTTGCCTTAATTATCTCAACATTTACTCTTAAGGATTCACCTTTGGAAATGGAGTGGAAATATTCCAAAAGAAATGGCGTCACAGCTTTTCCGATAATTCCAGCTGTCTTAGCTTTAGCAATACCATCAAAAAGGATTTGATCATGTAGGGCTTTATCCATTTGATTTCCAACAGGATTTGCCACAATTAGCGCTGAATTATTTGTGGCTACATCACTTCGAGCCCTCCAAATTTGGGCAATATCTTGTGGCGTATCGGCTCTATGTTCTAAGTCAAAGCCAGAGTCTGTTAAATAAAAGCCAGGAAATTTATTTGTCTTATAGCCAAGAATTGGAACAGATAAGGTTTCAAGTCTTTCCAAAGTAGCGCTGACATCCAGAATGGATTTAGCTCCTGAGCAGACGATTAAGATCGGAGTATTTGCTAAAGCCAGAAGATCTGCCGACTCATCCCAGCTCTGCCAAGCTTCACGATGAACTCCGCCTAACCCTCCGGTAGCAAAAAGTGAGATACCAGCCATATTGGCGATATGAGATGTTGCAGCAACTGTAGTAGCGGCGCTCTTTTTCTGAGTTGAAATGATTGCCAAATCTCTTAT
>Ga0208004_1000395_pt1 | contig 17171 bp, 17 predicted proteins | sample DEB08_DNA_6_FD_184522 | JGI IMG/M metagenome (GOLD analysis project Ga0208004, IMG submission 184522) | Aqueous microbial communities from the Delaware River and Bay under freshwater to marine salinity gradient to study organic matter... | ecosystem: Environmental > Aquatic > Marine > Coastal ...
GAAAAGGTAAAGCCTTTAGTCTTAGAGAGACTTTAAATATTCAGGAAGTTCAATATCAGCAGAGTGTTCTAAATCTACTTCTGGTTTTATAAACTTAGTTTCAACAGGTACAACTCCTGACCAAATAGAAAGAGTTATATCACCCTCCTCCTCTTTTGGCATCCCAGTTCTTTTTTTAAGTGAAAATTCATCTATGGTAAATTCAAGCATTGCAGTTTGCAGCCATTCATTTTTTGAAGGTTTTCTAGCATCTTCAAATCTCCCTTTAAAAAACCTATCAACCATATTTTCGAATGCTATATACATCAAGTCCTCATCTTCTATGCGTTTAGTGCTTCCAAAAATGACAGCTGATTCATAATTCATTGAGGAGTTAAATAAACTTTTTGCTAAAACGAGTCCATGAACATTCGTACCTGATAACGTTACGTTGTTACAATCTTCCAATTCTTTGGTAAACCTAGATCCAACAGCGGCATGCAAGTAAATCTTATCTTTTACTACTGCATGCAACATTGGTATAGAAAATATAGTTCCATCTTGTAGAAAAGAAACTGTAAGAAAAAAAGTATTATTTAAAAATGTAAAAAGCTCATTTTTATCGTAAGACGCTCTTTCTTTTTTCCTTCTGACTTCTGACTTCTTCATTTCTAATATTGTAATAAACTTAATTTATATGGAAATAATTTCTAGGAAAACAATAGATGATTCAATATATTTAGCTACAGATTTGCTTAAATTAACAAAAAGTAAAGAATCTAGAGCTGATAAATCCAGGAAAAAAGAGTTTTCTAAATTAATTAAAGATAAAAATGCAATTAAAACAACCCAGGAGTTAAGCGATCAAGTTATTAGAGTTCAATCCTCTTCTGCTGCGATTAAAATGTTTCGAGAAATAGCATTTCATGCCAGGCCACAAGGTTTTAGTTTTATTGACTATATCGGGCTCAAATTTTTATTCCTTCTGTCATTCATTACACCACCGCTAGTTCTTTTCATGGTAAAAACTCGTGTCAAGGTCTCATCAAAAGGAATTATCTCAAGTGCAATTCCTTCTAAGTTAAAAAGGTACTTAAAGAAAAAAAGAAAGAACTCTATAGACATCAATCTCAATCTACTTGGTGAAGCAGTACTTGGAGAACAAGAAGCTGATAAAAGATTTCATGAAATTCTTTCCTTAATGGAATTAAAAGATGTTAATTATATTTCGGTAAAAATTTCAGCTATTGTTAGTCAGCTTATAGCAGCTGATTATGTTGGAAATGTTGAAAAGGTAGCTAAAAAGCTTCGAATTATTTATCGAAGAGCAAAAATGAATAATTGTTTTGTGAACTTAGACATGGAAGAGTATAAAGATGTTGAAGTCACGGCGGGTGTTTTTCAAAAGCTACTTTTAGAAGAAGAGTTTAAAAATCTTTATGCAGGTATAGTTATCCAAGCTTATCTTCCTGAATCACATTCAATTTTTAATGAATTAATGAAATGGAGCAAAGATAGAAATCAAAAATATGGTTCGAAAATAAAGATTAGGTTAGTAAAAGGTGCAAACCTTGCAATGGAAAAAACCGAAGCGGAACTTCATGGATGGAATGCAGCACCATATGAAAGCAAAATTGAGACGGATGCAAGTTATGCAAGATTGATTAACTTAGGACTTGCACCAGAAAATAAGAATCACGTAAAACTTGGAATTGCGAGCCATAATATTTTTCATATATCCTATGCACAAAAATTAGCAGAAATGCGAGATGTCAAAGACATGCTCGAAATTGAAATGTTAGAAGGTATGGCTAACGCTGAAGCATTAGCTGTAAAAGATTTGTTCGGGTCTATTTTACTTTACTCACCGATAACAACCCCAGTAGATTTTCCTGCAGCAGTTGCTTATTTAGTAAGAAGACTTGATGAGAATACTTCTGAAGAAAACTATTTAAGAGCTTCATTTGATATTGAAGTAAACAATAAAGAATTCAATCAACAAGCTAAAAAATTTATTGATTCAGTTCATATGTCACATGTTGTTACAACAGAGTCTAGAAGAAGAGCATCAAACGCTTCTATAAAAGAGAAGCAGTACAATTCTAAAATATTTTTGAACCAAGCAGATGCTGATATAACGGATAAGAAATTCATAGATGCTGTAGTTAATAAGTTATATATGTTTGGTAAAACCCTAATCCCTGTCGTAGTAGGTGGAAAAGAAGAACTTAGTTTAGAAAAAGTGACAGTTGGTGAACCAGTTGAAAACAATAAACCCTTTTACTCACATGTCGTAGCAAATAAAGCTGTCGTTGATGATGCTATTAGAATTGCAAAGTTTGAACAAAAAAATTGGTCTGGAACAGCACCGAATAAGGTTTTCGAAATTATGGGTAATGTTGCCAGAAATATGGAAAATGACAGAGCGAAATTGATTGCTGCCATGGTTAGAGATGCTGGAAAAACAATAGCTGAAGCTAATCCGGAAGTTTCAGAAGCTATCGATTTTGCAAGACTATATGGATTGACTGCACTAGAAAAAAACAACGGATCTTCCCCAAGAGGTGTGGTCGTTGTTGCCTCTCCATGGAATTTCCCATACGCAATACCTGCTGGAGGAATAATTGCAGCACTAGTTGCTGGAAATACTGTTATCTTCAAACCTGCTCCAGAAACAGTCTTAACAGGATGGGAATTAGTTAACCAGTTATGGAAATCTGGTATTCCAAAACAAGTATTACACTTTGTGCCAACCCGTGATGATGAAGTTGGTGAACATTTAATTGGACATAAAGATGTTGATAGTGTTGTCTTAACAGGTTCTTTTGACACCGCTAAGTTATTTAGCTCCTGGAATCCAAATCTACACTTAATTGCAGAAACCTCTGGTAAAAATTCAATGATTATTACCAGCAGTGCAGATATTGATCTTGCAGTTAAGGATTTAGTTCAGTCGGCATTTGGACATGCAGGTCAAAAATGTTCTGCAGCAAGTTTGGCTATAGTTGATGAAAAAACTTACGATAATCCAAGTTTCTTCAAACAACTTGTTGATGCAACAACTTCATTAACTTATGGAAACCCGGTTGACTTAAAAACTTCAATAGGCCCAATAATTACTGAACCATCTGGAAAGTTACTAAGAGCACTAACAGAACTCGAAGAAGGTGAGGAGTGGTTGGTTAAACCTAAACAAGTAGGTAATACAAATGTATGGAGTCCAGGAATAAAAATTAATGTTCAGCCAGATTCTTGGACGCATCAAACAGAATGGTTTGGACCAGTTCTTGGGATTATGAAAGCACCTGATTTAAAAACAGCTATAGTTTGGCAAAACAAAACGGAGTTTGGTTTAACAGCTGGTCTACATTCATTATCAAAAAAGGAATGCGAGTATTGGTTAAAAAATGTTGAGGCAGGAAATCTTTATATTAATAGGCCAATAACTGGCGCAATTGTAGAGAGACAACCCTTTGGAGGATGGAAAAAAAGTAAGTTCGGCCCAACAGTTAAGGCTGGAAGTTCTTTGTATCCTTTGATGTTTAAAAATTTTACAAAAGTTATAGATTACGAACTATTAAAAACCGAAATCAACTCTATTTGGGAGGAGAAAAAGAATAAGCAAGTCACTCAAGAAATGAAATCCGAAATAAATTATCTGCAATATATTCCTCATAAGAAAGTAGCTGTAGTTATAGACGGGGAACTTTCAAAATCTGAAAAAGATTATTTTTCATTTATTGAAAAACTATTAAAGATAAAAGTTTTCATTAAAGAATCTCAAGATTTCAAAGTAGAAGACCTAGATAATATTTCTAAGATTCGTTGGTTAAGTACTAACAAACCACCATATGAGTATCAATACATGATTGATAAACTACCTATCACTCAAAATCCTCAAAGAGAGTTTTTAGTATGGGTACAAGAGCAGAGTGTATCGATAACAAATCACAGGTATGGAAATACAGGGTTTAGCCCTGTTGTTATTTAGTAGTTTAAATAAAAAGTTACTTTGATTAGCACAGGCATGTAATTATTTTTATAGAATTAGATAACAACAAAACAATAAAAACCATACGGAAGGTAGGTTAAATTATGTACGTTAGATTAGGACTAGCAACTCCAAAAGATGGAATGGCAGAAGAAGCTCTTAACTTTTTTAGAGATATTGCGATACCAGTTTATGATCAAGTAAGAGGGCTACTAGGTGCTGCAGCATGTATTAACAACCAAGGCCAATTCATGGCATGGACTACATGGGCAAACAATGACGCTAAAGAATCAGCAATGGCGGAGTTTCAACAAAACCTTGCTGGATTAGCTGATTTTATTACAGAACCACCAACAATTCTAGAAGGACCAATGGTTGCAGGACAACAGTACATTGAAGTTTCTAAAGATGGTGGAGAGGGATTTTTTGCAAGGTTTGTTTTAGGTGGCGGAACTCAAGAAGGAAAAACCTATGATGATGTTGCAGAGTTTATGACAAACACTGTTTATCCCGCATATGAAAATGTTGAGGGAATATACGCCTCTGCTGCCTGTAAAACAGCTGATGATAAAGGATTCAGTTTTAATTTTTGGACTAATCATGATGCAGCACATGCAGCTTCAGATGTAATTGCTGGAGTAGTTTCCGATGCAGTTACAAAGTTAATCAAAGAAGCTCCCCAGGAGTTAACAGGTCAATGTGAAGTTTGGAAAAACTATGTTGACTTTCCTGTAGGGAAAATATAAGAAAGGAGAACATGGATACATTTAAAGATGAAATAGGAAATTTGAAAATAGTTACTAGAGTAATCGCAGTAGGAGTTTTAGTTAACTTCTTGATTATTGCATTAATTCAAGGTCCAGATGCTGTAGGTTTTGATCCAACATACGGAACAATTACTTCGATTCTGAATTTTGTTATTGCATTTTTAACAACAGGAATACTGTATGCAATATATATTGTTTTTGAGGTTAAAAAAACTTGGGATTTAGCACATATGCATTCTGTTTTGTTCACAGTAGTTGTAGTACAGATGTTGTTTGCTCTAGGAGCAGTTTTTAACAACAACAGTGTTTTTGAATCAACACTTAATGCAACAACTATAGCTGAAGTTTCAGGGTCCTTTACCAATACAGTCTTTTTATTTTATGGCTTGTATATTTATTTATTAGTAAGGACAGACAAAAGAAGAAAGAATCAACTCAGTAAGCGTACACAATTAGTTGGAAATATTTTTTCTGCGATTATTGTTCCCGTACAAATACTGACATTATTTGGGCTTGTTCCAGCAGTTGTTTTTGTCCCACTCTTTATACTTGGAGGCGTAATTCTATATCCTTTATTTATTGTTGGAGTAGGAGACGCTATTAGTAACTACAAAGAGTAACAATTAACATTACTTAAAGAAAAAAGGGGTTTTTCAAAACCCCTTTTTGATTTAGTAAGCTTTTACAATATTTTTGTGAGTAAAAAAATAAAACTTGTTTTATTTTTAATTTTCATAATGTATCTAATTACTTCAGATAGCTACTTAGCTAGAAGAATAATTCAACTTCCCTCACTACTTTTAAATTACTTCTAGAAGTACAATTTTCATATGCAGTTATTAGATTTTGCAGATGTTCAATATATTAACTTGGAAACATTTAAAAAAGATGGAACAAAGGTAACGACCCCAGTATGGGTTGCACAACTGAATAATACTTTGGTCGTAACTACTGGTAAGAATGCAGGAAAGGTTAAAAGAATTCGAAATAATGGTAAAGCAATTATTTATACAACTAACCAAAGTGGATCTAAAAAATTATCTGAAGAATTAGTTGTACAAGGTTCGATACTTACCGATGAAGATTTAAAAACAGAAGCAGTAAATATATTAAAAAAGAAATATGGCATGATGGCAAAGATGATGTTAAAAGGACCCAATGAAAATAGGGCTATAATAGTTTTAGAGGAAAAAGGAGTATGACAATGGCATGTCCAGAATGTGGTTGTGGAGACGACGAGTAATTAACGTCTCTCTAAATATAAAATAATTCCAGCAGCAGCTCCGATTTGAAGAGTTGCTGCAAGGAGTCCCTCTAATCCTAAAATTCCAGCAACAAATCCCCCAATTAAAGCACCGGTAACTCCAATCAAAGAAGTTCTACCCCATGTCATTGGATTGGGTCCTGGAATAAATAGTCTAGCTAAAGCTCCAACAACTAAACCAACAAAAAAGATCTGTAAAACAAATATAAATGTTATCCCAAAAAATATTTTTCCCATAATTTAAAGTTATATGTGTTTTGTTTATAAGAAAATCAATTAAAAAATTAATATATATTTTTTAATTAGAGCTATTTTGGGAATAGGTCAACCACCTATGGAAGTGTGTTTGAGTGAATTTTTCAACGCATACACGTGATTGACCGATATAAAATTATAATTTAATTTGCACAATCGTGCAACTTTGTGAATTATATTTTCACATAGTTAATCTTTATGTGAAAATATAATTCAATTTTCTTTGTTATTGGTAAATAAGTAGAACAAATGCCAAAAGAATACATACTACAAACCCATAGAGGGCTATATTTTTAGGATAAATTCTTTGGTTATTGCTCAGTTTTAAAACACATAAATTTGTAATGGAATAATAAATCAAAATAAAAAAAGAACTTAACTTTATTGCTGGGATTACATCTAAGGAATAAATTCCAATTAATACAAAAAGAAGTACAACTATTTCAGAGATGTAAGCTGAATTATTTTTGCTGTGTATTTTCGAAAAAGATACTGGTAAAAAACCATCTCGTGCCATTGCTACATAAATTCTGCTGATTCCAGGCATCAAGGCAAGGAAGACTGAAAACATAGCAATACTTGATCCAAATCCAATTAAGAAAGAGAATTCGGAAAAGCTTGAAACATCCATAGCTAGCCTTAGTGGAGTATTTACATTTGCAATTATGTTTGGATTTAAGATACTAAGAGTCAACCAATTAATGACTATATAAACAAAAATTGTAATACCGAGCCCAATACCAATAGCTTTAGGAATTATTTTCTCTGGTTCTTGAATTTCCTCTCCAAAAGTTGCAAGTCTGGAATAACCAGTAAAGGAAAAAAACCAAATAGCTGAAGATAATAAAAAAGTTTCAAAACTAAAACCTTGAGAAAGTTGAATATTTAGATTTAAATTTTGAGTTGTCAAGATTGAAACACTATAAAACAAAAGTATTGAAAATAATATCAAAACTAACCACTTTGCTAGTTTTACAGTTTTATGAATTCCAAAGTATCCAAGAAGAAAAACAATAATTGAAAAAAGAGCAGCAAGTTCTTTTGAATAAGCAATTGATAAATAATTTCCTAAAGTGAGCGCAATAGCAATACAACTTATAGTTTTCCCAACAATAAATACTATTCCAGCAAGCGCGCCATAACCTTTACCTAGTACATGCTTTGCATACAAATACGTTCCTCCTGTTTGTGGAAAATTCGCAGCAAGTTGAGCTGATGAACTTGCATTAGCAATTGCTAAAGTAGATGCAAATAAAAGTGCATAGATAGTTGAATAAGAAGAGATTTTAGAAGTAGGTGCTAAATTGTTAAACAATCCTGCTCCAATCATTGAACTAACTCCTAGATAAATCGAGTTCTTAAGTGATAGAGTTCTTTGAAACTTTGAATCTTCCATTATTTCATTCTATTAAAACCAGAGAAATTAATAAATTCTGAGATGAGCTATTTGTTTATAATGTTTATAAGAATATGTTTAACAAACTATCACCTTTGCCTATTGATAATGTAAATCATAGAAGATTGTTAATGTTTGCAATGTTTTGGTTTTTTAGTGGAGCCTGGATTGATTCGAGTGCTCATACGTATCTATTAAATGACATTGAGACTTTTTTTACTCCCTGGCACGCTGTTCTTTACTCGGGATATGCATTTTCTGTTTGTGTTGCTCTTTATATAAAAAATAGCATGAATGATTATAAGTTTGATGTCGGAGTTTTAGGAGCAGTCATTTTTGGAGTTGGCGGTGCATCAGATGCAATTTGGCATTCTCTTTTAGGTATTGAAGTTGGTGTTGAACCATTAATCACTCCTTCACATTTAATGTTGTTTCTCGGATCATTTTTAATGTTGGATTATGTATTTACTACTAGACCTTCAAAAGAAAAACTAGACTCAGCTGCAATATTTTCTGCAGCTACTAGTTATGCGTTAGTCATGTTTATAACGTCTTTTTTAAATCCTGTAATACGAATTGGTTCATTTTATTCAAAAGAAAGTTACTTAGAAGCTCTTTCTGGTGGTGCAGTAATTTTTCAAACGATGTTGGCAAGTATTGTTTTTGTATATTTAATAAGGTTTAAGGCTTCACCAAAACAAATCGGGTTTGTATACTTTCTTTCATTTTTTTATATTTCAATCAATACAAGTATGTTTGATTTAGGTTGGATGGGTTTAATTATTGGATTTGGTGGATTGTTCGCATTACTGATGTATCGCGTGACAACCTGGTATTACAAGACAAATCATGATAGAAAAATACAAGTAAGTGCTGCATTAACTGCGAGTGTATACGGTTTAGTGTTTGTTTTATATTTCTTAACTTTTTCTTTTATAAATGGTTATGAGATACCTTGGAGGTTTTATGGCTTAGGTGGTCTTGTAACCACACCACTACTACTTGGGTATATGGTTGGTAATTTGGGTGTCAGTCCTTCAACTGGCAAAGTGGTAGAGTAAATTATTTTCTAAATTCTCTTAAATATAAAAACCTATTAATTTTTAATAATTTTTTTCTTAATGACTCACTTTTATAGCGAAGTTGTTGAATAGCTACATCACTATGGTCACTAAGTTCAAAATGATGAATTGGTCTACCAATTCGTATATGTATTTTTTGTTCTTTTTTATTTAGCAACTCATTTAATTGTGATACGTCTCGTAGCTGTTTATTAGTATAAGAAGCAAGATAAAAGAACCAAGAATTTCTACCTGAAATATGAACAGGTATTAACGGAAAATCATACTTTTTTGCAAGAGCTATTGGAGTCTTCTCCCAATCTCTATCCCACAAACCAAACAGAGTAAGTTTAGAAAGTCTTCCAGCTGGAAAGATTATTCCAATTCTATTATCTTTAAAAAAAGTGCTAACTCTTTCAAAAGTAGTTCTAGTTGCTGTATGTGTTTCTTTTTCTTTATCCCAAACAACGGGTGCCATGACATTATGAAAAGAACCTAGAAGATACACAAATAACTCGTTTGCAAAAAAGAAAGCATCTTTTCGAATATTGTAAATACTATGATAAAGAGCTATTGCATCAGCAGCACCCATAGGGTGATTTGAAACTAGTAAACCTTTTCCATCTTTTGGAATATGTTCCAGACCTTCAATAGTGCAATTACTGGTATACACCTCTCCAAGCCAGTTAAAAGCTTCAGCACCAGTCATGGTTTGTATATGATCTCCAACGTAAATTGTTTCTTCAAACTTTAAGTATTTCTTTAAGACTGCATATATGAATTTTGAAACCGGATTATTTTTGAGTAACCATGGTCCACGATCTCTGACTAAGTTATGTATTTTTTCTTCCATTATGCTTTAAATCTTTTGTATCTTCCTTTAACACCATCAAAAATAAGCCTAAGTCGCTGTACAACTTCTTCCTCACTACCTTCATAGTTAAAACTTGGTAGAAACTTATAAACTTTATTTTCATAATCAAGATGGATTGGCATTATTTCAGCATTTAATTCACGAGCAATATATAAAAAGCTTGTTCTAAATCTTGTAGAGTCAAACCTACCTTCAGGTGTGATTACTAAGAAAAAACTGTCTCTTTTTTTTAGTTCTTGTATAACTGATTGAAATTGACCAGAATTACCTTTTCTATCTACTGGAATTGCCCCCAATCTTTTAAAAAATATTTCTTGTAGCCAACCAAGTGGCCATCTAATACCTTGATCGTCAATATCAACAGGTTTCTTAAAGGGGTTTGGGAGCCTTCGCATCGTCCATTTTGCTGACAAATAACATGCGTCTATATCTAATGCAAGAACCATTAAAAGCATAAGGTACTCATCTTTACTTGATTGATGGGGCACTCCAACAACTACAGTACGTTTTGAATCAATAAAAACACCTTGAGGTTTTACTTTTTCAAAAAGTAAGAGAAATCGCGCAATGTAACGAAGAACTACTCTTTTTTTTCTTGGGGTTCTACTACTTACTTCAATATTGGGAAGAGTTCTAGCGTACGGCATATTGAATGTTTGCTAATAGGTCCTATCTTCTCTTCTTTGAAGAAAAGAGACATTATTAAACTCTTTCAATCTAAAAAAATGTCCGCCAGAGATTTCACTCGATTTCAGTCTGGTATGTCCAGTATGTCTTGGTAAGAACTTTCTCCATGTCCATGCATAAATGGGAACATTTAAAAAATATGAAATAAGAGCTGACATTGTTCCAGCATGAGAAATTATAATTAGAGATTTTATTGCATCATCATCTATTTTGAAGAGACGATCATAAGTATTATCAACAGAGACAATACCTCTTTTTGCTAACTCTTCTTCAAGGTGAGAAATGATATTTGCAGTATAAGTTTTCATGTAAGTTCCGTGGTAGTTTTGATTCCAGTCTTCAAACGATTGCATATTTCTATTAGCAAAGAACTCCATGACTTCTCTATTATTTTTTCCATACAAAGCTTTTTCTTCGTCATCCTCCATTTCTTTGAGCCAATCGAAAGTATGAATTACTTTAGCAACCTCATTATCTTTAAATGGTTCATGGGTTTCTTGAGCTCTTTGCAGTGGTGATACCCACAGTTCTTCAATAGAGTGTTTTTCAAATAGAGTTGAAGAGGCCTTTGCTTGTTGAATACCCAGTTTTGTTAAACTTGGATTACTTTGATATTCATCGTTGATCATCCATTCAGGTTGACCATGTCGTATCAGTACAATCTCCATACAAAAACAATAGCTAAATTAGGTTATTCTGATAGATAAAGATAAATTTATATGAAATTATATAGAGATAGAAATGTTTTAATACTCCCAACTATAAGAGGAACGTTGCTTGCTTATGTTGGAGCAGACAATATGTTGAGTGGACCTTTTAGAGATTTTTTAACAAAATATTTTAAATTAGGAGAGTTTGGTTCGAATACGAGAGAAGAGTATCTCTACTATTTAATTTTTGGTCTTGGAGTGCTTCAACTTATCGCTACTTTTCAAAGTTTATTTATTCCCTTAGTTGAACTTAATGAAGAAAAGATTGTTATCCGAACAAGAGAGAACATATTTTCGATTGTAAAAGATCGCAGTGAGATTCGGTCAATTGAAATATTAGATGAGGATAATTTAGAAGTCAGTTTTGAGAATAAAAATTATATTGTTCCAATAACGGCAATCCCTATTGAAGATATCCATAAATTAATATCTCTAGTGCAAGAAGAGGAATAACTTCGCGAAAAATAGATTAGTGTTTCTTTTGCATAAGAACACAAACTAACGTATATTTATATAACACTATCGGAAAAGAAATCGAAAGATAGAAAAGAAGATAGAATAAAAAATCCCGAAGGGTCGCAAGATCAATCGGGATTTTTGCTTTTCAGAACAAGTTTGAAATTCACTCTCTTAATTCAGTACAATATGGTTACAAGGTAAGTTATAGTGAAAGCAATTATTAAAAAAGATTCCTCTCCTGGTTTGGAGATTCAAGAAATCGATAAACCTTCTCCTGGGCCATTAGACGTTATTGTTAAAATCAAAAAAAGCTCTATTTGTGGAACTGATATTCATATATATGACTGGGATGATTGGTCATCAAAAACAATTAAACCTCCAATGCAAATTGGACATGAGTGGACCGGCATTGTTGACTCAGTTGGTTCAGAGGTTAAAAAATATAAAGAAGGAGATAGGGTTTCAGGAGAAGGCCACGTTGTTTGCGGTGAGTGTAGAAATTGTAAAGGAGGTAAGAGACATCTTTGTATAGACCAGCATGGAATTGGTGTTCATCTACCAGGTGCTTTTGCAGAATACTTGAAGATTCCATCAACTAACCTATTTTCCATACCAGACTCAATCCCTGATAATATCGCAACAATATTTGATCCACTCGGTAATGCAGTACACGCAACACTTTCTTATGATTTGGTTGGTGAAGATGTCCTTATTACAGGAGCTGGACCAATTGGAATGATGTCCGCACTTATAGCTCAGCATATTGGTGCTCGACATGTTGTTGTTACCGACGTCAATGATTATCGACTTAATTTATGTAAAGAACTAGGAATTCTACATGCTTACCATGCATCCACTAATTTACGTGAACTAATGCCATCACTGAATATGCATGAAGGCTTTGATGTTGCTTTAGAAATGTCTGGTAGTCCAAGTGCATTAAATGACATAATCTCCAATGTCAAAAATGGAGCAAAGATAGCCTTACTTGGAATTTTGCCTGAGGACACAAAAATTTCATGGAACGATGTTATCTTTAAAGATTTATTTATAAAAGGAATTTACGGTAGAGAGATTTTTGAAACCTGGTACAAGATGGTTAGTATGTTGGAATCTGGTTTACGAGTTGATCAAATTATTACCCATGAGTTTCACTACTCAGAGTTTGAAGAAGCTATTCAAATTATGAAATCTGGTCAATCTGGAAAAATTATTTTAAATTGGGAGTCATGATTGGCTTATAACGTAAAAAACCTTTATGAAAACCTGTTATCACAAATTAAAGATGATGGATTATATAAAGAGGAATGGGCCATAACCTCACCCCAGTTTTCAGAGATAAACGTCTTAGATCAAAACCAACAAGAACAACATATTATTAATATGTGTGCCAATAATTATCTTGGATTATCCAATAACCAAGAAATCATTAAAGCAGCACAAATAGCCTTACAAGATAATGGCTTTGGAATGTCGTCTGTTCGTTTTATTTGTGGTACACAAGATATTCATTTAGAGCTTGAGAAAAAACTCTCAGAATTTCTAGAGAAGGAAGATTCTATACTTTTTGCCTCTGCATTTGATGCAAACACAGCATTATTTGAAGCTGTATTAACTGAAGAAGATGAGTTGTTTTCAGATCAACTAGTCCACGCCTCACTAATAGACGGTATGAGGTTATGCAAAGCTAAAAAACAAATTTATCAACACTCCGATATGAATGACTTAGAGGAAAAACTTTCAAAATCAAATGCTCGTATCAAAATGATTGTTACTGATGGAGTCTTCTCTATGGATGGTGATATGGCAAAACTCGATGAACTAGCTGTTTTAGCAGAAAAATATGATGCTTTACTTACTGTTGATGACTGTCATGCTACAGGCTTTATTGGAAAAAATGGAAAAGGGACTCATGAATACTTTGATGTTAAAGATAAGGTAGATATTATTACCACTACTTTTGGCAAAGCACTTGGTGGTGCCATGGGAGGTTCAATCAGTGGACCAAAAGAAATTATTCAACTGCTAAGACAAAAAGCTAGACCATATTTATTCTCTAACGCATTGATGCCAGCAATTGTTGCTGGAACAATTCGAGCATTAGATTTAGTTCAAGATGCAAATGAAGATAGAGAGCATTTAATGGCAATGAGCTCTTGGTGGAAAAATGAACTTGTAAGTGCTGGATTTGACATAAAAGAAGGGAATACTCCAATCGTTCCGATTATGCTTTATGATTCCAAGCTCGCCCAGAGTTTTTCTAAGAAGTTATTTGAATATGGTGTCTATGCAGTAGGGTTCTTTTTTCCAGTAGTACCAAAAAATCAAGCTAGAATTAGAACCCAAATATCTTCAAGTCATACAAAAGAACAACTGCAAGAAGCTTTAAAAATATTTAAACAGGTAAAAACAGAACTCGCTGTTTAGTTTGTGACAATACTCTTTTCTAAGAGATAATTATCTACCCATTTTCCATCAAGCTTTCCAATATTTTTTCTAACTCCTACCTCTCTAAAACCAAGAGAATCAAATAATGCTTTTGAGGCAACATTCGATGTAAAGAGTTGAGCTTGGATAGTCCAATACCCAGAAGATTTTGCCGACTCTTCTAGATGATTATAAAGTTTTGTTGCTACACCAGTTCTTTTTGCATCAGGATGAATGTAAATTGATACTTCACCAACTCCTTCATAGCAACATCTACTCGAAAACTTACTAAGCGATATCCAACCATCTACTTCTCCATTAGATTCATGAACAAATACATTTTCTTGATCAAATTTTTTCGACCACTCTTCATAATGTTCTGGCGGAGAGGTTTCAAAAGTAGCAACTTTAGTCTCAATACCTTTTTGATAGATAGTTTTAACTTGGGACCAATCTTCTTTTGTAATAGATCTTATGCTCATACAAGTGAGTATATTAAAAATTATTCAGGTTGGTCTAGTGTGTAATGAACTTTGTTAAATTTTTTACGTAATTCTATAACTTCTGCTTGAACTATATCAGGCTTATCTGTTGTTAATCCTTGGTAAATTAAGTTTGCTAGCAAAGGCATGTCAATCTTTTTCATGCCTATTCGAACAACTTCAGGTGTACCAATTCGAATTGCATTTGTATCATTTTCGACTATTGGTCCAGGAACATTAATACCACAAGCTAATAAACCCGAAAGCGCCAGTTTTTTGGATGCCTTTTGTCCACCTCCTAATTCGTTAGCAACAATTGCAAACTGATGTGATGTAGTAAAACCTTTTTCTTTTGCATAAATATGTAGCCCTTTTTTATCTAACTCGTTAGCTAGCACAAAAGAAGTTTCTACCATCATTTTTGCATATGCTTCACCAACGACGTTCCAGTCTTGTAGCGTGATGCCAAGTGCTGCAGTTTTTGCTGCATCGTAATTTGCAGTTAATCCTGGATATGCAATTGCATCAATGTTCTCAGCTAACCTTTCTTCATTGGTAACAATTAGTCCACCTGCAGGACCTCCAAGAGATTTATAGGTACTAAAAGTCATTAGGTGTGCGCCATCATTAAGGGGCTGAGGCCAAACTTTTCCAGCTATTAATCCACACTGATGGGCTGCATCAAACAACAACCAAGCTCCAACTTCATCTGCAACTTCTCTAATCTCTTTTACCGGATGTGGAAATAAATTTAATGAACCACCTATGGTGATAAGCTTTGGCTTAATTTCATGAGCCAGTTTTCTTAATTTATCAACATCGACGGTATAGTTGTCCCCATCAATTGGTGCTTCGGTTATATCTAAACCATATAAACCAGCAGCTCCAGGTTTGTGATGTGTGATATGTCCACCAATAGATGCTGGCGGAACAATTATTTTATCTCCTGGTTTACATGTTGCCATGAATGCATAGAGGTTTGCCAGCGCACCAGATCCAACTCTAAACTCTACGTATTTAGACTCAAATAATTTACAAGCTAAATCTCCAGTTATCACTTCAATTTGTTCTATTGCATCTAAGCCAACTTCATATTTATCACCAGGATGTCCAAGAGAAGGACGTGAACTTAAACCAGTTGATAATACTTTTTCTGCCCTTGGATTTAACACATTAGTTGCAGGATTAAGATTGATACTGTTTATATCGTGAATAGTGTGACTTTGTTTAGCCAATGATTCTATCTCTTGTTGAATTAGATCTGGTTCTAGTGTTGAAGTTTTATTTTGAACTTCACGTACTCTTTTTTGAGCTAGCTCACTTAACCAGTTTCTAGAGTGTTGCATAGTCTAATTTAAACATAGGATGCATAAAAGTTCGCGAAAAAAACTCATTAAAAATTCTTGCCAAACTCTCTGTAGTCAACTATTTTTATATAACTATCTGAAATGAAGTCGCAAGACCAAATAGAAGATAATAGAAAATCCCGAAGGGTCGCAAGATCAATCGGGATTTTTGCTTTTTACGAGTGTTTTAGTATTTCTAAAATTAACAAAAGTTCCTTCTATAAACCAAAGCACCGAAGAATAAACAAAAAATAATCCAAAAAGACCAAACATAGCTCTTCTAAGTACAAAATCGAAAAATTGAGAAGGATACTTACTAACTAGTTCAACATAGATTGATAAGTATCCAACATATAAAATATTTAAAACTGACAGTATTGAAAATATTAATTTAACATTTTTACTTAGTGGATACCACAATACAAACCCACCCATAATAATAAATGGAGCCATTGAGCTTCCAGCTCCGCCAAATAATAATATGATTGAAATCACTTGAAGTACTTTTACGACATTTAAAAACTTGTTTGTTTTAATTACGTATGGCAAACCTTGAAAAAATCCAAACGCTGTAAATACAAAAAGTATTAGCAATGTACCGCTTAGAGAGAATTCATTTGTAAAAGCAATACTTCTCATCCATAATCTAGCAATGATTCCCAGCGAAAGTCCTAAAAAGGTAATAAAAGTTAACCCTTTTATGCCAAATTTAGTTACAACACCAACTAAGGACAGTTTTTTTATCAGGTTCACATTATTAGTTTAAGTAAAATTTAGATGATTTATTCTAAAAATTGCAAAAAGACTCCCAGGTGGCTGTAATTTTTGTTTTATCGGCCAAGATTTTAAAGTGGTTCAAGGCACGAAAGGGAGTCCTACCCTTTATTTTACTACTTTGAGGCTAATTTTTATAATTTGGGGAAAAATTTGGATGATTTATACTTAACTTCATGAATATTGGTGCGCATATTGGTTCCGCAAAGGCAATTGAAGAGAATGATTATGTCAAAGGTAACACATTTCAGATCTTTATTTCTAGTCCCCAGATGTGGAGAAGCCCAAAACCCAGAGAAGATGTCGATATTTTACAAGATTTTGATGGTCCAATCTACGTTCACGCACCATATTTAATCAATGTTGCTACTCCAAATAACAAAGTTCGTCATCCAAGTAGAAAATTACTCAAAGATACCTGTAAAGTTGCAGCTTCTTTTGGTGCAAAAGCTGTCATAGTCCACGGAGGATCTGTTGGAGAAGGTGGAGATATAGGACAGGGGTATGATTACTGGAGAAAAGCAATCCAAGAAGTAGAAAACACTGGAATGAGGATCTTAGTTGAAAACACTGCTGGTGGAAAAAACTCAATTGCTCGAGAAATGGATTCAATTGAACGACTTTGGGAAGTTATAGGAGATTTAAATGTTGGACTCTGTCTTGATACCTGTCATTCCTGGGCTGGTGGAATCCCAACAC
>Ga0208004_1000396_pt1 | contig 17154 bp, 20 predicted proteins | sample DEB08_DNA_6_FD_184522 | JGI IMG/M metagenome (GOLD analysis project Ga0208004, IMG submission 184522) | Aqueous microbial communities from the Delaware River and Bay under freshwater to marine salinity gradient to study organic matter... | ecosystem: Environmental > Aquatic > Marine > Coastal ...
TTAGTCATAGCGCTGCCATCTGAGAACACCAGAGTTGGAACAGTTTGATTTCCCCCGTTTACTTTCTCAACGATTTGGGCTGTTCCTGGAACCTCTTCGATATTGATCTCTTCAAAGCTAATGCCAAGGTCGGCTAACTGCGACTTTAGCCTCTTGCAATAACCACACCAGGTGGTTGAATACATAACAAATGACATGGCTTAACTCTATTTGATATTAGAGAGTAATTCTTGCGCTAGCTGCTAATTGAGCGCTAGGAGCGCCGCTTAAGATATGAACTAAGCCACTTCCTATTACTTGCCAATCACTTTCACCACTTCTATTAACTAAAGCTGTTAGCTCATCAATTCCTATCAATATGGTCTTATCAGGCGCGCTCATTAAAACCTTTGCCGCGCTCTCTGGAATCCATCTAAAGAAGCGATCAAAGTGAGGAATTACTCTTATCTTAGGCAGGAGATTAAATCCTGGGGTTGGGCTCTTCTTGCTAAATCTAAAGTTTGGAATCTGAGTTGAGAGCGCCATAGCACCTGCGCTGCAACCTGCAAGTGATGAACCACTAGCCCAGCCTTGATAGATGGCATCAAATACTGGGGTATTAATTAGTGATTCTGCTAGATGATGAGGATCTCCTCCTGAGAGATAGATAAGAGCGCTATCTGCAATCAGTGCTGCAATCTCTTTATCTTGCGCATCTTGTTTACTTAATATCTCTAAGAATTCAACCTCTATCCCTAAGCGCTGCCCTTGAGCTCTTCCGAGCTCTTTCCAATACTTGATGCGCTCTGGGCTCTCTTTGCCTGCTGCAGTTGGGATTTGGATAAATCTTGGAACTTTGCCATTTCTTACACCATCTTGAATAAGAAGGTTTTCCAGATCTGACATCTCTGGGAGAAACTCACCAGAGCCAACAAGAGCAATTGATCCCTTAGCCATTGATCTTTGCCTTAAATAACTCTTGAAGTGAAAGTGGAGCTAATTGGGCTATTGAGCAGAATGGTTATAACAATAACAAGAAGTATTGCAATGATTACTAGTGATGCTCTCCTGCCCAGTCGCTGCGGAAGGCCGCCAATATTGCTATCTCTATCTGCGCTTAAATCCTTTAAGACATTTGCGAAGTGAAATGCAACGCCAAGAAGAGAGCTAGTTGCCAATACCCAGAGCGGAGGATTTCTATCCACAGCATAGAAAATACTTGCTGGAAGCGCTGCAAGGGCGATGAAGTAAACCAGAGGAGAGGTAATGCGGAACTTAAAATAGAAGTTATAGGCAATACCGCAGCCAACACCTAGAAGATAGACCGCGCCGCCTTTTAAGCCAAGTGGTCCAAGTAAGTTAGCAAGCAGTGCAATGGGTAGAAGGATAAATGTGGCCTTCTTTAGATTTTCAATCTGTAATTGACCACTTACTAATGGTTTATTTACTCGGTTATGTTTTAGGTCATCTTGATAGTCATTGATGTCATTGCTCCAGCCAATTAGAAGCTGGCCTAAAAAGACTGTAAAGGCGATTACATATGCCGGTCCTTCCCACCAGAGCCTTGAAGCTAGAAGAAAGGAGATAGTGGTGATTAGCATTGTTGGGCCAAAGTGAGCGGCTCTGGCATAGGCACTTATCGCTCTCATCTGCCAATACTGACATAGAAGCAGTTGCTCTCCGCCAAAGTTCTCAGGAATTTCAATAAATTAAGGAGGAGAGTGAGTAGATCACTTTTCTTGAGAAAAAACTTCATCTCCACTACCAAGGGCTACTCTGATAAAGTCCCAGCCATAGATTAGTTAGGTGGTAGCAATGGATCCATGGATCTGGTTTGTAGTAGCTGGGCTGCTCTTGGTTGCCGAGATGTTAGTTGTCCATCTCTTATTTGCCTCACTTGCACTTGCTGCACTTGCTGCTGGAGTAAGTAACTTACTTGGAGCCCCGCTTGCCATCCAAGGCATCGCTTTTGCTCTCTTTGCTCTGATCTCTCTTGTCGGCATTCGCCCAATTGCCCTGCGCCATATGAAGAAACAAGGCCAAGAGGGTTCGACAAATGTTGATGCTCTACTAGGAGCAACTGCCTTTACCACTACCGAAGTGGATCAACTCGGTGGTCAAGTCAAGCTAAGTGGTGAGATCTGGAGCGCTCATACTTTGGGTGAAAAGATTTCATCTGGTGAAAAAGTTCAAGTTGTTGCAATCGATGGCGCAACAGCGCGAGTTAAGAAAATCGAGGAGAGATAGCAATGTGGTATTCCTATGTAAGTGTGAGCCTTATAGTCCTTATCTTTGGAGTGATATTAGCTAGAGCTATTCGAATAGTTCCGCAGGCAAATGCAGGAATCGTTGAACGGCTAGGAAGGTTTAACCGAGTATTAGGCGCTGGTTTAGCAATCATCATTCCTTTTGTTGACCGCCTACGCCCGCTTATCGATATGCGAGAGAGAGTTGTCTCCTTCCCGCCGCAGCCAGTAATTACTGAAGATAACCTGGTGGTTTCAATTGATACCGTTATTTACTTTCAAGTAACTGATCCAAAATCTGCCACCTATGAGATTGAGAATTTCATCCAAGGTATTGAGCAGTTAACAGTTACAACCTTGCGTAACGTTGTTGGTGGCCTTGATCTAGAGGCAGTTTTAACCTCTCGCGATTCAATCAATGCAGCTCTTCGCGGCGTGCTAGATGATGCCACTGGAAAATGGGGAGTAAGAGTTAATCGAGTTGAACTTAAAGCAATTGATCCACCGGCCAGCGTTCAAGAATCGATGGAGAAGCAGATGCGTGCAGAGCGCGATAAGCGCGCCACCATTCTCACCGCAGAGGGCGAGAAGCAGAGTCAGATTCTCACCGCTGAAGGAGCAAGACAGGCAGAGATTCTTCGAGCAGAAGGTGATGCTCAAGCAGCAGTTCTGCGCGCTAAAGGCGAAGCTGAAGCAATTGAGAAAGTCTTTAAGGCAATTCATGATGCAGATGCTGATGACCGGGTATTGGCCTATCAATATATCCAGCAATTAAAAGAGATTGCTAATGGCCAAGCTAGCAAGATCTGGGTTATTCCAGCAGAGTTATCTGGAGCTGCTCAAAAGATTGCTGAAGCTTTTAAGGAGAAGGGTTAATCCTGCTTTAAAAGAGTAGAGATTTTTCAATGCTATCCCTGCGCCCTCTTGCAAGCGATGATTATCAGGACTGGAAGAGGCTATGGGATGGATACATGGAGTTCTATAAATCTGAAGTAAGTGATGAAATAACAGCTAATACCTGGCGTGAACTAAATGATTCAAAGAGTTTAATTACAGGATTTGTGGCAGAAATTGATTCAAGAGTTTGCGGGATAGCCCATTGTTTTCTCCGTCCATCTACATGGCACAAGGTTGGCTATCTCTATCTAGAAGATCTCTTTGTTGATCCCAAGTATCGCGGGGCAGGAGTTGGAAGAGCCCTGCTTGATAAGGCTGCAGAATATGGAAGAGAGATTGGAGCAGAGAAGCTTTATTGGATTACTAAGGAAGATAATGCTCAGGCTAGAGCTCTATATGATTCATTTGTAAAAGGTGCAGCCAGTGGGTTTATCCAGTATGAATACCCATTATGAGATTGGTTAATTAATTGGCAAATCTATTTGATCCATTGACGCTTCGAAGCGTAACTTTTCAAAATAGAGTCTGGGTCTCCCCTATGTGTCAGTACTCAGCAAATGATGGGCTGATTTCTCCTTGGCACCATGGCCATTTAATGGCATTTGCTACTGGAGCACCTGGCTTAGTAATGGCTGAAGCAAGTGGTGTGGTTATGGAGGGAAGAATCTCTATTGGTTGTCCCTCACTTGAAAGCGATGAAAAGGTAAATGCCTTTAAGCCTATTAATGATTTTGCAAAATCTTTAAATGTGAAGATGGGAATTCAATTAGCTCATGCTGGACGCAAAGCTTCAACGATGCTTCCTTGGGATGACCATCGAATCGCATCCGTTGAAGAAGGTGGTTGGATGCCAGTCTCAGCATCTCCGCTTGCCTATCACGGCATGCTTGAACCTCATGAGTTAACAATTGCTGAAATTGCAGAGCTGGTTAAAGCATTTGCAAGCGCTGCAAAAAGATCTGTGGCAGCAGGCTTTGATTTAGTTGAAATTCACGCCGCCCATGGCTATCTATTCCATCAGTTCTATTCGCCTCTTTCTAATCAGAGAAGTGATAACTACGGCGGCTCTTTTGAGAATCGAATCAGATTCTTACTTGAAACTATTAAGGCAGTTAGATCGGTAATTCCTGATTCCATGCCGTTATTTGTTCGCATTAGCGCAAGTGATTGGGTTGAACAGGGCTGGAGTATTGAGGAATCTATTGAGCTCTCAAAGCTAATGAAGCAGCTTGGCGTTGATCTTGTTGATGTTTCAAGTGGTGGCAATCTGCATAACGCTCCAATAAGAGCCGTTCCTGGTTTTCAAGTTCCATTTGCTCAAGCAATAAGACAAGGAGCCGATATCCCAACCTCTGCTGTTGGATTGATAACCGAAGCTAAACAAGCAGATGAGATTATCTCTTCAGGAAAAGCAGATGCAGTATTTCTTGCAAGAGCGATGATTAGAAATCCTAGATGGGCAATGGCAGCAGCTGAGGAGCTCGGGGTAAAGATTGACTGGCCGTTGCAGTTTGATCGGGGAAGAACGCTTACCTAGGTTTACCGATTGCGGTGCGCTGATTTAGATAAGAATATGGCAAAGACCAAGGCCACCACAATAAGTGCATTAAGGCCCATTTCATAGATTGATCTTTCAAATGCAGTGTCACTCTTTCCTGATTCCAGCGTAAGTGATGCGCCGACGGTAAGAATGTGTCGCACTGCTGCGATAACTCCGATAATTAGGAACTTATCTAATTGATAAACCCCATCAGTGAAGCGAGAAATAACCGTTCTTAAAATTTCAAGGATAATGACAATAAATAGAATGTCGTTAACACCTTGAATCATTCCATTTGGAAAGAAAGGCTGGGTTTCAATAAGTCGTTTTCCGCTATAAAAGAAGGCGCCTATTCCAATTCCAAGTAGTGATATTGCCAAGATTGCGTGAAATAAATCTTCAACTACATCTACATACTTGGCAGGGATTATCGATTTTTCGCCATCTTGTGATTCATTTTTGGCCATATCAAACTGTATTACCGCTATCAGGTGATGTCACCTCTATTTTGTAATTATCACTCGGCGTGTATCGGGGCACCTCTTTATCTAGAGGGTAACTTGAGCCTATGAGTAAAGAGATAACAATGCAGGGACTTCGTAAGGTAAACATCTTGGCAGGCCTACTCCATCTATTTCAGATGGCAGCTGTTCTTGCCCTAAGTAGTGATTTCGCACTTCCAGTAACAGCTACCTATATGGCAGGTCCTCCAGGATCTACATTTGCACCTTCAGTGATCTTATTTGAAACACCAATTGGGCTAACGGTTGCAATATTTCTAGGTTTATCTGCGCTAGCTCACTTCATTGTTGCTAGCCCTAAATTCTTTCCTCGCTATAGCGCAGGTCTTCTTGCGCAGCGCAATTACTTTAGATGGGTGGAGTACTCCATCAGCTCATCGGTAATGATTGTATTAATTGCTCAAGTCACTGGAATTGCTGATATCACCGCACTGATTGCAATATTTGGCGTTAATGCTTCGATGATTCTCTTTGGCTGGCTTCAAGAAAAGTATGAAACGCCAGGAAATGGTGGCTGGCTGCCATTTATTTTTGGTTGTATTACTGGAATTATTCCTTGGGTTGCGCTGCTATTTTATGTATTCTCAATTGGCGGGGTTGGTGAGACCTCAGCTCCAGCCTTTGTCTATGGAATTGTCCTAACCATCTTCCTATTCTTTAACTCCTTTGCCTTGGTGCAATGGTTGCAATATAAGAAAGTTGGTAAGTGGAGTGATTACCTAAGAGGTGAGCGCAGCTATATAACGCTCTCACTGATTGCTAAATCAGCTCTGGCTTGGCAGATCTTTGCCAACACCTTGATTCCACCTATGTAACTATTTGCCTGCCTTGCAGCGCTTGGAGCAATACTTAACGCTGGGCCAATCCTTCGCCCACTTCTTCCGCCATTCAAACTCAAGGCCGCAGCGTTGGCATATCTTGGGCGGGAAACCGTTCTTGATCTTTGCTTTCATGGCGCAATGATTATCGCAGTTCCAATTTGAAGTATCTACTTAAAGTACTTCTTAGATTTATGCTTTAATTCCATTATGGAAAATGAAAATCTAGAAACTTCTACCCCTGCCTCTGAGCAATTGGCTTCAGTCCAAGCACGCTTTGGCGCAGCTCTGCTTGATGCCGCTCTTCTAGTGGTGACCTTAGTTATTGGCTGGGTGATCTGGAGCTTATATACCTGGCAAACCGGACAGAGCCCTGCCAAGCGGATCTTGAAGCAAGTAGTTGTTGATGCAAGCACTGGAGAGCGTTTTACTTGGGCAAAAATGGCGCTACGCGAATTTGCTGTTAAAGGCCTTGCTGGTCAACTTCTCTCAGGTGCAACTAATGGAATTACTTTTGTAATTGATAGCTTATTTATATTTCGTACTGATCGAAGAACCGTTCACGACTTAATTGTTGGAAGCAAAGTTATCCAACTCTAGCTCTACTCGTTAAAGTCCCCACCACGGCCAGTAATCTTTGGACCACGCTTAGTTGGGTGATCAAATCTGAATATGACCACGCCAACTAAGAGTGTGAATAGCACGAAGATTGCTACTGCTATCTCCATATTTAAGCCATTACCGCCCAAATAACTAGCGCGAATATTGCTAGTCCAAGACCGATTACTGCAATTGCAGTTAGTGATAGGAAGTCTCTTGATCCAGCAATCTTCTTGGTTAGAGCAGATGGATCTTTAACCTTACCCATATCAAGAAGTAGGGCCTCTGCTTCGCGAATAGCTGCATACTGGGAGACGATTGCTAGAAATCCAGTTACTGCTGCTACTGCGATTACTAGATAGCCAGCTGCATCGCTAGCTGTTGCAAAGGTTCCTTGAGCTGCTAAAACAAATATTGCAATTAATACTAAGGCTGGAGCTACTTGAGCCATGATTATTTGCATGCGCTTTTCATTCCAGAGCTTTAATAGGGCTTTCTCATCCATATTTTTCTTCTCTCTTTTTTTCAGGCTAGTGCCTGGTAGAAGGAAATTCTAAGGCAAAGGGCTACCTTATGTAGTTTTATCCCGATAATTGCCTGCTTTTCTGAATGTAGTTATCCATTCTTGGCTCGTCAATTGAGCTTAGAGCTCGCAGCGGCATAACTGACTACTCTCAGTATCAAACAGCATTAAATAATAGAAAACAAAGCCCAAGCCTCATTACTTAAATCCTAGACTCTCTCTATATGGAATAGGGGTTTTAACAATGGGAGCTTTTCCCCAAATTAGGTTAATTCTTAAATTGATTCTTTCATTAATGAACAAAACTGCCTCTATGTCAAAGAATCTTGAGAGATTGAAAATAGAATCCGATAGAGAAGTTCTATTCAATGAAATGGTTGAGAAAGGCTTGATACTCCCTGCAAAGGATTCTAAATCACCTATAGAAGTACAGGTCATTTGGCAGGGCAGAGGAACTGCCTCTGAATCACTAGTTGAGGTAAGAAGAGAAAATCGGTGAATTACTACATCGATAGCTCAGCCATAATCAAATTAATAATTAAGGAAGAGGAAAGTCAAGCCCTACTAAGAGTCATTAATCAGAAGATGTTTACCTCAGTTTTAGCAAAAGTCGAGGTAGCAAGAACTCTTGCCAGAAGTAGCACTTCTAGTACAAAAGTTCGTGATCAAGTGATGCATCGCCTTGATTTCCTGCCCATTAGTGAGGAAGTAATTAATCTAATTGAAGAGATTCCTCTGCCGAGACAAGTACGCTCCTTAGATTCAATCCATATCGGATCTGCCCATCTAATAAGCGAACTAATTGATGGCGTGATTACCTATGACAAAGATATGCAGCAGGCCCTGACTAAGCTAGGAATTAGCTGGTTTGCTCCTAGGAGCTCGCAGCCGAATTAAGCGGTTGGAGCCTCTGCTAGATCTTCAGGAGAATCAGGAAGTGCTTCGCGGGCCACGCCTTTAAAGGTCAAGGTCTCTTTGCCTTCTTCTCCCTCAACATCGATAAGGATTATCTGGCCACTCTTGATCTCACCAAAGAGAATCTTCTCTGACAAGACATCTTCGATCTCTCGTTGAATTGTTCTACGAAGTGGACGAGCGCCTAGCACTGGGTCATAACCGCGGTGGGCAAGAACTGCCTTTGCCTTTGAAGTTAATTCAATGCCCATATCTTTTGCCTTAAGGCGCGTCTCAAGATTTGTAATCATCAAATCAACAATCTGAACAATTTCAACTTCAGATAGCTGGTGGAAGACGATTACATCATCGATGCGGTTAAGAAACTCTGGGCGGAAGTGATTCTTTAGCTCATCTTGGACCTTATTCTTCATGCGCTCATAATTTCCTAGAGCATCATTTACATTGGTAAATCCAAGAGCTAAGGACTTGGAGATATCGCGAGTTCCAAGGTTTGTTGTCATGATGATTACCGTGTTTTTGAAATCAACTTGACGTCCTTGAGCATCAGTTAAACGACCTTCTTCTAATACTTGCAAAAGTGAATTGAAGATATCTGGGTGAGCTTTTTCAATCTCATCAAATAGAACTACCGAGAATGGACGACGACGAACTTTCTCAGTTAATTGACCACCCTCGTCATATCCAACATATCCAGGAGGAGCTCCAAAGAGGCGAGATGCGGTGTGCTTCTCGGAATACTCTGACATATCAAGTGCGATGAGTGCATCCTCATCACCAAAGAGGAATTGAGCAAGAGTTCTTGAAAGTTCAGTCTTACCAACTCCAGAGGGGCCGGCGAAAATAAATGATCCACCAGGGCGCTTAGGATCTTTTAGACCTGCGCGAGTGCGGCGAATAGCTTGAGAGAGCGCTTTGATTGCCTGCTCTTGGCCAATAACTCTCTTATGAAGCTCATCTTCCATACGAAGCAAGCGAGATGTTTCTGCTTCAGTTAACTTAAATACTGGAATACCTGTTGCAGTTGATAAAACTTCAGCAATTAACTCTTCATCAACTTCTGCAACAACATCTAAATCTCCAGCTTTCCAAGATTTTTCACGCTCTGATTTCTCAGCCATCAATTGCTTTTCTTGATCGCGAAGTGATGCGGCTTTTTCGAAATCTTGGCCATCAATTGCTGATTCTTTCTCTTTTCTAACATCAGCGATCTTGTCATCAAAGGCGCGTAGCTCTGGAGGCGCGGTCATGCGGCGGATGCGAAGACGTGATCCTGCCTCGTCGAGAAGATCAATCGCTTTATCTGGCAAGAAACGATCTGCAATGTATCGATCGGCAAGTGTTGCTGCAGCGACAATTGCATCGTCATTTATTGAAACTTTATGGTGTGACTCATAGCGATCACGAAGGCCCTTTAGAATTTCAATGGTGTGAGTAAGTGATGGCTCAGCTACTTGAATTGGCTGGAAGCGACGCTCTAGCGCAGCATCTTTTTCCAAGTGTTTGCGATACTCATCAAGGGTTGTTGCGCCAATTGTCTGGAGCTCGCCGCGAGCAAGCATCGGCTTTAGGATGCTAGCTGCATCAATTGCGCCCTCTGCGGCTCCTGCGCCAACTAGTGTGTGAATTTCATCGATAAACAAAATGATGTCGCCTCTGGTGCGAATCTCTTTTAATACTTTCTTTAAACGTTCTTCAAAATCACCGCGATAGCGAGATCCAGCAACTAGAGCACCTAGATCTAGTGAGTAGAGCTGCTTGTCCTTTAGCGTCTCTGGAATATCGCCTTTAACAATGGCTTGAGCTAAACCTTCAACAACAGCAGTCTTTCCAACGCCAGGCTCGCCTATTAATACTGGGTTGTTCTTTGTGCGGCGAGAGAGAATCTGCATTACGCGTTCAATCTCTTTTTCACGGCCAATTACTGGATCTAGTTTTCCTTCGCGCGCAGCTGTAGTTAGGTTACGACCGAATTGATCAAGGATTAAAGATGTTGATGGAGTTCCCTCTGCAGGCCCTGCCGCAACAGCTTCTTTTCCTTGATAACCGGAGAGTAATTGAATGACTTGTTGACGAACTCGATTGAGATCTGCGCCAAGTTTTACTAGAACTTGCGCAGCAACGCCTTCTCCTTCACGGATGAGGCCAAGAAGAATGTGTTCTGTTCCAATGTAATTGTGTCCAAGTTGAAGAGCTTCACGAAGTGATAGCTCGAGAACTTTCTTAGCTCTTGGAGTAAATGGAATATGACCTGATGGCGCTTGCTGTCCCTGGCCAATAATTTCCTCAACTTGAGAGCGAACTGCTTCAAGTGAAATTCCAAGAGACTCTAAACCTTTTGCAGCAACGCCTTCACCTTCATGGATAAGGCCAAGGAGGATATGTTCGGTTCCGATGTAATTGTGATTGAGCATGCGAGCTTCTTCTTGCGCCAGAACAACAACGCGGCGGGCTCGATCGGTAAAGCGCTCAAACATCAGTTCATCTCCTTGTCAGACTTGCTAAAACGGACTGGCTCTAGCGTATAAGAAGGCCTGAAACGATGCGACATCTATTTTCCTGCCCCCAAATCAGCGCTAGATATGGGAATCCACAGGGGCTATAACCGCCATATTTAGGTTTTTATGCCCGAAAAGATTAGAGAGTCTTGAGCATTCTGGTGTTACCCAGGGTGTTGGGCTTCACACTCTCAAGGTCTAGAAACTCAGCAATACCTTCATCATAGGAGCGCAGTAACTGCTGATAGACATCTGCCTCCACCGGAGTTCCTTGAATAACTTTAAATCCATGTTGCGCAAAAAACTCTGTTTCAAATGTCAAACAAAATAATCTTTTCAAGCCTAAAGAATTAGCGCGATTAGTAATGGCTTCAAGAATCTGATTGCCAATCTTCTGTCTTCTAAATCCTTCATCGACTGCGACAGTTCTAACCTCTCCTAAGTCTTCCCAGAGAACGTGAAGCGCTCCGCAGCCAATTACCTTTCCATCACTTTCTGCAACAAAAAACTCTTGAACATCTTCATAGAGCTTGACTGTATCTTTTGAAAGCAGGCGGCGCTGCAGAGCGTATTGATCAATAATCCTGCGAACAGATTTAACATCTGTTGTTCTTGCCGGCCTAACAATCACACTCATTTAATTATCTTCCGGCTTAACTAATGGGAAAAGAATTGTCTCTCGAATACCAAGTCCAGTTAAGGCCATAAGTAGTCGATCAATTCCCATTCCAACTCCTCCCATAGGAGGCATGCCATGTTCCATAGCGCGAAGGAAATCTTCATCGACTTGCATGGCCTCTAGATCACCTTTTGCTCCAAGTTTTGCTTGTTCTATTAGGCGATCTCTTTGGATAACCGGATCTATTAATTCGCTATATCCGGTGGCTAACTCAAAGCCATCGATATATAGATCCCACTTCTCAGCAATTCCTTTAACGCTGCGGTGTTCGCGAACAAGTGGTGAGGTATCAACTGGGAATCCCATAACAAAGGTTGGGGTATTTAACTTGCCGTTATAGAAATGTTCAAAGATCTCTTCTGCTAACTTGCCATTAATCCATGCTGGATCAACTTTTAGGCCCGCTTTTTCAGCAATCTTTACTAGCTCTTCTCGGCTGGTAGCTGGAGTAACAGTTAAGCCTGCAGCATCTGATATGGCGGTATAGAAATCTAGCTCTCTCCAGTTGCCACCTAGATCACTAATTCGTCCATCGTGATGTTCAACTTTATGGGAACCAAAGATGGCAAGAGCTGCGTTTTGGACTATCTCTTGGGTTAGAGATTTCATATTCTGCCAATCGGCATAGGCCCAATACATCTCAAGCATTGCAAATTCTGGAGAGTGGCTTGAATCAGCTCCCTCATTTCTGAAATTTCTATTTATTTCAAAGACTTTTTCAATTCCACCTACCACGCATCTTTTTAAGAATAGCTCAGGAGCTATTCTTAAATAAAGATCCATATCGTAGGCATTACTAAAGGTCTTAAAGGGCCGTGCTGCTGCTCCCCCATGCATAACTTGAAGCATTGGAGTCTCAACTTCAATAAAGTCATACTTATCAAAGGTATCTCTTACTGACTTAAGAACTTTTGGTCTAATTCTTGCATTCGCTCTTGCCTCAGGTCTGACAATTAAATCCACATATCTTTGGCGCACCCGCGTCTCTTCATTTAGCGGGTTATGCTCATTTGGAAGCGGGCGTAGGGCTTTGGAGGCTAATTGATAAGAATTAGCAAGAATTGATAACTCGCCTCGCTTTGAAGTAATAACTTCTCCAGTAACACTTACGATATCTCCTAAATCAATGTCACTCTTCCAGCTCTCTAGAACAGCTTCGCCAACTTTATCTAGTGAAAACATTGCTTGTAGCTCTGTGCCATCACCTTCACGAAGAGTGGCAAAACATAACTTTCCAGTATCGCGCTTGAAAATTATTCGCCCCGCTACGCTCTCAATTACTCCCGATGGGCTATCGGTTGCAAGATCTTTAAATCTCTCGCGGATTTCTTTTAAGGAGGCGGTTCTATTAACTGATACTGGATATGGGGCTATGCCGCGACTAAGCAATGATTCGCGTTTTTCGCGCCTGATTCTTAACTGCTCAGGAAGGTCGCTTTCAGACATAGTGCCGATAAGTCTAACCATTCCTCTCGTGCACAAGACGTAGGCCAATCAGGGTTAAATCGGGTTGGTGATAATCAATTGTCTCTGAAATTCCCAGCACCAATGGCGCTAAACCACCAGTTGCTATTACTGAGATCTTCTCGTTATCTGGATAGAGCGCATCTAGCTCATCACTAATACGAGCAACAAGGCCATCTACTTGGCCTGCAAATCCATAGATGGTTCCGGATTGAAGCGCCTCTACAGTGTTTTTGCCAATCACTGACTTGGGTTTAACTAATTCAACTTTCCTTAACTGCGCAGCCCTTGATGCAAGAGCCTCAACAGAGATCTCAATTCCTGGAGCTAGCGCCCCACCTAAGAACTCACCTTTTGGCGATACAACATCAAAGTTGGTAGAGGTTCCAAAATCAACGACGATGCATGCGCCTTGGTTATAGAGCGTATGAGCAGCAAGAGTATTTACGATGCGATCTGCTCCAATTTCCTTTGGATTATCAACTAGAAGCGGTACTCCAGTCTTTACTCCTGGCTCAATAATGGTTGTTGGCAGATCTTGAAAGTGGCGATTAATCATCGCCCTTGCTTCCCTAAGTACTGAAGGAACTGTGGAGCAAATTGAAAGGCCGCTTAACTCATATCCTGTAATTAAAGAACGATATTGCAACCATAGTTCATCGGCAGTATCTCTAGCATCAGTTTTAACTCGCCAAGTATCAATCATCTTTTCTTTGGAAAAGATTCCAAGAACGGTATTGGTATTGCCGATATCAATAGTTAATAGCATTTAGAAATCCAATCCGATATCTAGTACTGGGGCTGAGTGGGTTAACGCACCAACTGCTAAGTAATCAACACCTGTTGCAGCATAGGCAGCAGCATTTTCAAGTTTGAGACCGCCTGATGATTCAAGTTTGGTGTTTGACCCTCTAGCAATTTCAACAGCTGCTTTAGTCTGCTCAATACTCATGTTGTCCAGCAGCACTATTTCAACGCTGCATTTCAGAGCCTCTTTTAACTGTTCTAAGGTATCAACTTCAACTTCAATGAGAGCACCTGGCGCAGCTTTCTTAACACGATTAATCGCCTCACTAACGGAGCCAGCTGCAGCAATATGGTTATCTTTGATTAAAGCTTGATCGCTAAGGTTCATTCGATGATTTAAGCCGCCGCCCATACGAACTGCATATTTCTCAAGTTCTCTAAGTCCTGGAGTTGTTTTTCTAGTGTCGCGAATTGCAGCTTTACTTGCAGAAACTTCTTTGACCCAGAGGTTAGTAATAGTTGCAATACCGGAGAGATGAGAGAGAAAGTTCAGGGCAGTTCGCTCTGCTTTAAGTATTGCTCTGGTTTCTGCATTTAGGCGGATTAACTCTGTATTGGCACTAACTTCCTGACCATCTTTAACTAATAACTCGTATTCTTTTATCCCGCATTGCTCAAGAACAGCTGCAGCAACAAGGCAACCAGCAATTACTCCACTCTTTCTTGTAACAAAGCGGGCACTACTTACTTGAGATTGGTTAATTGTTGCCTGGCTAGTTAAATCATCGGTAATTGAGTCCTCAGATAATGCTTCACTTACCTTGCTATTGATTGCATCAGGATTTAACCCTTGATCAGTTATTAACTTACTTAACGATTGTGAGATCACTATTCACCTCCGTAATCGTTGAGCTCCAAGAGCCATCACTTGCAAGCCTTTGAGTAATTCTCTTTAGCCATGCATTTGAGCTCTCTGGATAATCCTGGCGGTAATGAGAGCCTCTAGATTCACACCTTTCAAGTGCCGAGCGAGCAATCGCAGTTGCAAGTAGATATAAATTAGTAGTCTCCCAAGCATCAACGCTGGCATAAATTGTTGCAGCGCCTTTTAGTCGCTCTAAAGTTCTTAGAGTTTCCATAAGCGATGCCTCACTTCTTACTACTCCAGCCCCCTTTGACATAGCTCTCTGGAGCTCGCCGCGAATAGATGGGGAGAGGAGAAAGTCATAAGAATCTTGAGCAACTGGCTTCTCTTGAGGTAGTTGGTTTGCAGCAATATCTTCAGCAATTCGAGCTCCAAATACCAAGCCTTCTAATAAAGAGTTGGAAGCAAGGCGATTGGCCCCATGCGCCCCAGTGCAAGCAGTTTCACCAACTGCATAAAGACCAGCAACTGAGCTATGACCATTTAGATCTGTTCTAACCCCTCCTGAGGCATAGTGCGAAGCAGGAGATACTGGAATCAAATCATTTGCTGGATCAATTCCAATCTCTTTGCATGAGGCATAAATTGTTGGGAAGCGCTCTGAGAATTCTTTTATTCCTCTTGCATCAAGCCAAACATGTTGGCTTTGAGTAATCTCCATCTGGCGTGAAATTTCTTTAGCAACAACATCGCGAGGGGCAAGATCAGCAAGTTTGTGAATATCGCGCATAAATCTCTCGCCGCGGTTATTAACTAGAAATGCTCCCTCACCTCTTAAAGCTTCTGAAATTAGCGGCTGCTGACCTTTTGAACCTTCTCCGATATATAGAACTGTTGGATGAAATTGAATAAATTCCACATCAGAGACCTCTGCTCCTGCTCTCAAAGCAAGCGCAACGCCATCACCAGTTGAAACTGATGGATTGGTAGTTTGAGAATAGACCTGACCCAGTCCGCCAGTTGCTAGCACTACAGCTTTTGCTAACACCTCGCCAACGCCATCACGACTACCTTCGCCAATAACATGCAAAGTAACGCCGCAAACTCTTCCGCTATTACTCTTTAGAACATCTAAAACCAGAGCATGTTCAATTACTTCAATTCCAAGATCATCAGAGACTGCAGCAAGGAGAGCTCTTGATACCTCTGCCCCCGTTGCATCTCCTCCGGCATGAAGGATTCGATTTCTTAAGTGTCCACCTTCTCTAGTTAGCGCAATCTCGCCAGTTTCTGACTTATCAAAGACAGCGCCTCTTGCAATTAATTTTCTTACCGCCTCTGGCCCTTCACTTACCAATACCTTTACTGCGGCTAGATCACATAGGCCTGCACCAGCAACAAGAGTGTCTTCTTCATGCTGGCTTGGTGAATCTCCGGGTCCTAGAGCTGCAGCAATTCCACCTTGCGCCCATTTTGTTGAGCCAGCATCAATGGATGATTTAGTTACTAGTAATACTGAGAGATTATGTGCGCGAATCTGAAGCGCAGTAGTAAGTCCTGCGACTCCAGAGCCAATAACTACAACATCGGCCTGGGCTCTCCAGCCAGGAAGTGGCGCTCTAAGTCTCATGCTCGCACCAGTGAGTTCTGCATCGCCATATTATCGATCAATCTAACGCCTTCAATCCACCCAGCAATAATTACTCGAGTCTTAAGACTTGATTCATCTGCCACTTGAAAGCTCTCTTCATCAATTATTTCAGCGTAATCCAAAGTAAATGAACCATGCTTTTCTATCTGCTTCAAAGCTTGGCGCGCGCCAGAAAGGCTTGATTCGCTGCTTGCCGCTCTTAGTACTTTTGAAATAACGTCAGCACTTTCAAGGCCCTGACGACTTAATCTGACATTTCTTGATGAGAGAGCAAGGCCGCTGGTATCTCGAATAGTTGGCGCAGCAATTATCTGGATCTCTGGATGGAGTCTTGCTGCCATTTCTCTAACGAGAAAGAGTTGTTGGAAATCTTTCTCGCCAAAGATTGCATATTGTGGTTGGCATAATTCAAAGAGGCGGTTAACTACGGTTAATACTCCATCAAAGTGACCTGGGCGATTAACTCCTTCAAAGCTTCTTCCAATTTCACCCGATGAGAGCTTCTTTAATTCACCTGGATAAATACTTTCATAACTTGGACGCCAGAGGATTGTTGCTCCAGCTTCGCTGGCTAACTCGCCATCATGTTTTGGAGTAGTTGGATATTTAGCTAGATCATCTTTATTTTCAAACTGCAGTGGATTAACAAAAACAGAGACGACTACCTCATCTGCTAATTCGCGGGCACGCCTAATTAATGATTGATGGCCAGCGTGAAGCGCTCCCATGGTAGGAACAAATGCGCATGGGTGATTGAGGTCGCTTAAGACTTCAACTTCTTTCACCTTATTTACAGCTCCAGTCCGTTAGTGGTACCAGGCGATAGCAAGTCTACTCCGCTAACTAAGGGCTGCCAAAAGCTCTTCAACCGCTCCAAAACCAGTTAATTGCGCCTCTGGATCTATTTCTATCCAAGGCCGCAGCACAAACTCCCGCTCAAAAGCCCTGGGATGAGGCAGAGTTAAGTTCTCACTATTTATTACCATTCCTTGATAATCAATAATATCTAGATCAATTAAGCGAGCAGCGTTAATAGTGCTTCGCTTTCTTCCAATGCGCTGCTCAATAGCTAGAAGCTCTTTCATTAATTGCTCAGCTTCTGAATTAGTTTCACCAATTAATACTGCATTTATGTAGTTAGGCTGTTCTTCATTAACTTTAAATGGTTTTGTTTCATAAAAGGAAGAGATTGCTTCAATCTTAATTATTTC
>Ga0208004_1000397_pt1 | contig 17135 bp, 21 predicted proteins | sample DEB08_DNA_6_FD_184522 | JGI IMG/M metagenome (GOLD analysis project Ga0208004, IMG submission 184522) | Aqueous microbial communities from the Delaware River and Bay under freshwater to marine salinity gradient to study organic matter... | ecosystem: Environmental > Aquatic > Marine > Coastal ...
CTCTTATGTTGTACATATCTAATCCCAAGATGGCAAAAGAGTTAGCTCCCACAGTATCCAAGAAGATTAGGTATCTCTTCAATAACTTTGGTGGTCCAAAGAACCCAGTGACATTCTACACTTTCCCTCTAGCAACAATCCTAGCAATTGTTATGGCATCATTAGCAGCTAAGGATGCAGAGGACGAAGAGAGAAACCGCCTCATGCAAGCACCTCCAGGAGCCTTAACACCTCCTCCAGCTGCCTTAAGTGGACTAATGATCTAATATGAAGAAACCAAGGAAGAAGTCACCACCTCGGGTCCCTAAAGAACCTCACAAAGCACCAAAGAATAATTACTTTGCGACGCTTATGAGTACACCGGAGGGGAGAGCATTGAGACGCGAATGGTCGACACGTCCCCGGAAGAATGGTGGTCGCCCAAAAGGCACTCCGGATGGCTACAGGACAGAAGAAATCAAACCAATCAGGGAGAAGGCAAAAGAAGAAGCAAAGGATATCGTTAATATCATGTCTAAGAAATACAACATTGAAGATGAGTATTCAAAAGAAGCTCTTACAACTGCCGTGGAAGTTATGCGTGTACCAGGCGAAACGCGAGAGCGTCTAGCAGCTGCACGACTAGTCCTCGATTTCACTCGCGGAAAGCCGGCATCTAAATCAGAAGTAACGCTAGGAAAAGCTGAAGATTTCCTATCGTCTTTACTCCTACAAGAAGAAGAGCAAACTAATGAACACATCGATGATGGACAAGAAACTACAAGCAGTTCGAAAACGCTTATTAACTGATTTTAAATACTACGCTAATGCATCCCTAAAGATTAGAACTAAAGCCGGTGAAATAGCCCAGCTTAAGCTAAACCCAGCCCAGATAATTCTAAACGACGCTGTTACTGCCCAGTTAGAGACTGAAGGTAAGATCCGCGTTATTATCTTAAAGGCGAGGCAGCAAGGATTATCAACTTATACCGGTGGCTATCTTTATTATGCCGTTAGCCAAAGACCAGCTCGAAAAGCCATGGTTGTAACGCACCATGCTGATAGTACTAGGGCTCTATTTGATATGACTAAAAGATATCATGAGCATTGCCCTGAGATACTGAAGCCTCACACTAAGTACAGCTCCAGAAGAGAGATGAACTTCGATGTTCTCGACAGCTCTTATGTTGTCGCTACAGCTGGTGGCGAAAGTATTGGTCGAGGTGAAACACTAACTCATATACACGCATCAGAACTCGCATTCTGGCCTAAGAGCAGCTCTTTGGATAACTGGAACGGTTTAACACAAGCTGTACCAAATACTCCTGGGACAGCTGTTTTCGTGGAAAGTACAGCCAACGGCGTCAATGGGATATTCTATGATTTATGGCGAGGAGCAGTAGATGGAAAGAATGGTTATGTCCCGGTGTTTATTCCCTGGTTCGTTGACCCAGAATATCGTGAAGATGTTCCTGAGAACTTTGAGAGAACACCAGAGGAGAACGATCTTGCGAAAGAATATGACTTAGACGATGGGCAGCTTATGTTTAGGCGTCGAAAGATCGCTCAAAACGGCATAGACTTATTTAGACAAGAGTATCCATCAGAACCAGAGGAGGCATTCTTAACAACTGGTCGTCCAGTCTTTAATCCAGACCAGCTGCAAAAGAAGATTAAAACAACGAGGGATCTCGAAGAGAGATTTGCCTTAGAAGGAGAAGAGTTCCTCCATAATGCAAGAGGCGAGCTGTCTACCTTTAGAAAACACGTTGAAGGTGAGCAGTATGTCATTGGAGCTGATGTCGCTATGGGTGTCAGAAATGGCGACTACAGTGTTGCACAAGTACTCGACAGTAAGAAACGCCAAGTTGCAATCTGGAGAGGCCATGTCCACCCAGATTACTTCGCTCAAGTTCTGTATGCTTTAGGATCGTTTTACAATGAAGCTTTCATATGTGTAGAGAATAACTCACATGGGATATTGACTTGTACTAGACTAGGAAAAGACCTGGCATACCCTAACTTTTATACTGAAGTAGTCATGGATAAGTTAACTGATCGAGAGACGATTAAGTTAGGTTTTTCTACGACTGCTAAAACGAAACCCTTAGTGATCGATCAGCTTAGAGCCTCGATGCGCGAGGATGAACTAGAGCTGAACGATAAGGTCACTCTAAGAGAAATGATGTCATACATCGTTACAGAAAGTGGCGCTATGCAAGCCGAACAAGGCTGCTTTGACGACTGCGTGATGTCGTTAGCCCTGGCAAACCATGTCCACACTGGTGCTTGGGAGCCAATCAAATCCACAGATAACTACTATATTGAAATGGTTTAAAATGAAGAAAACAGATTACAAGAAGATTGATGACGAGCATATAGTTACGCTTGTTGATTCAAATATTCGAAGATCTATAGGCTACTACGATAGTCAAATCTCAAGAGAACGTAAAAGGGTCGTAGATTACTACAACGCAACTCTTCCACGGCCAGCTCACGATGGTAACTCAAAGTATGTCTCCCAAGATGTCTACGATGCTGTAGAGAGTATGAAAGCAGCTCTGTTAGAAACCTTCTCAGCCGGCAACAAAACTGTAAAGTTTGCGCCTCAAAACGCTGATGATGTTGCAATGGCAGAGGTATGCTCAGAATACACTGATTACGTCTGTAATCGTCAGAACGATCTTTTCAGTGTCATGGGCAGCGTCATCCACGATGGCCTTATAGCTCGCGCTGGTATCGCTAAAGTATTCTGGCAAGTTCAAGACCATACAACAATTGAGCCATTTGAAAACATTACTCAAGACGTTCTCGATATGATGTTAGCTGAGGATGGAACAGAGATTGATGAAGTAACTGAAGAAGACGAGTTAGGTCTTGTCTCCGGTACCCTTGCAATCACCAGGGACACCTCCCAGGTCATGATTGATGCGATACCTCCAGAAGAGTTCATTATATCACCACAAGCAACTTCATTAGAGGATGTGTTGTTCTGCGCTCACAGAACTCGGAAAACAATGTCGGAGCTAAGAGAAGAAGGCTACGACGAAAAGCTGCTAGAAAGAATAGGGGACCACGACGACGTCGATTTAGAGACAGATCCGGAAGTATTAGCTAGGCATGAAGATGTCGGAGCTGACAGAGGATTTGGCTCAAACAACTATCAAGACCAAGTTCGCAACATCACAGTGTATGAAGCTTACATGGAACTTGATTGTGAAGGGACTGGGGTTGCCGAACTATATCGTATCATAAAGGCTGGTAATACCCTACTTTCAAAGGACATAGTGACCAGGAAGCCATTCGTAGCATTCGTTCCGCTCCCCATCCCTCACAGCTTTTATGGAAGCAACTTTGGATCTAAAGTAATCTCCACTCAAAACGCCAGAACAGTCTTAACGAGATCGATCCTCGACCATGCTGTCGTTACAACTAACCCACGCTACACAGTTGTAAAAGGTGGACTAACGAACCCAAGAGAACTCATTGATAACAGAGTAGGCGGCATCGTTAACGTCACACGCCCGGATGCTATTGCCCCAATGATGCAAGCACCTCTCAACCCATTTATCTTCCAAACCATACAGATGCTTGATGAAGACAAAGAAGAGAACACCGGTGTCTCTAGGCTATCACAAGGTTTAAATAAAGATGCGATCAGTAAGCAAAACTCAGCTGCAATGGTTGAGCAGCTGGCAACAATGTCTCAGCAGCGTCAGAAGATCATTGCTAGGAACTTTGCCAACGGTTTCTTAAAGCCTCTTTTCCACAAAGTTTACCAACTCTGTGTTGAGAACGAAGAGGAAGCTAAGATCGTTGAATTATCGGGTGGTCAATATGTAGAGATCACACCAGCTGCCTGGACTGACAAGCGAGACGTCACAGTTGAGTTAGCACTAGGATACGGTGAGCAAGAAAGAGAAGCTCAAAAGTACCTAGAGATGCATACAGCATTCCAAGCTGACCCAAGCTTACAGAAGATGTATCTTCCAGAAAATCAATATGCATTGATATCTAAAGTGATGGAGATGACCGGCATTAAGAATGTTAAGTCGTATCTAACACCGCCAAATGAGCTACCCGAAGAGCAGCCAGATCCAGCTGGTGAGATGCAAATGCAAATGGCTCAGAAGCAAATTGAATTACAAGAAAGACAAACAGCTGTCGCAGAGCAGAAAGCTCAGCTTGAAGCACAAGTACAGCAAATGAAATTAGAACTAGAGAAGATGAAGGCAGAGAAATCCTTCGCTATTCAGTCTGATACAGTTGATCTTAAAGAGGCACAATTCGAGCATAAGAAACTAATCGATAAAGCTGAAATGATCCTCGCTCAATCAACTGATGATGTTAGAGCTATCGCAAGCCCTAACGGTTAAACATCTAAGAAAGGATAAATAAGGATGAGCAACCAAGAAGAAATGCTAGTGGAAGCTGGCAACAATGCTGAAGCGCTTCTAAGTACAGAAGCTTTTGGCAAGACTATCAATTCTATAGTCGAAGCAACTTTCCAATCTTTCGTTAATTCGAAGCCAGAAGAAGCTGAGGCTAGAGAAAAGACCTACCATCATTACCGAGCTACGGTAGACATTGTAAACACACTGAAACAGCAGATCTCAGTACGCGATGAAATTCTCGGTAAGAATAAAACAACTGACAACCAGGAAGAGGAAGGAACGGACCATTGAGTGACAACGTCCAGCAAGACCCGAACTCAGAACCAGTAGCGTTATCTATGGACGATGCTGCTGATGCAATTCTAGGCAGATGGACGGACCCTGATGAAGATCAGGCATCCGAAGATGCTCTAGAGGCAACAGAAGAGGACAATATTGTCGATGAGACAGACGATACCTCATCTGAAAATGAAGTAGACGAAGACGATACAACTGAAGAAGTTGAGACAGACCCTGACGAGGAAGAAACCGAAGAAGAGGACGATGAAGTAGAACCAGTCGCAGCATTAAGCGACGAGACTATGATCGACATCCAAATCGACGGTGAAACCAAACAGGCATCTGTCAAAGACCTTAAGAGGTTGTACGGTCAGGAAGCTTCACTCACAAGAAAGTCTCAAGAGACAGCGGCTAGTCGTAAACAAGCAGAAGAAGCTATACAAAAAGCCGATGCAAACTATCGAAAGATGCTAGAACGCGCTGAAGAGCGTTGGAAGCCTTATTCTGAAGTAGACATGATGATTGCTGCAAAGCAAATGTCTAATGAAGATTTTGCCCAACTTCGCAATGAAGCTAAACTAGCGGAAGACGACCTCAAATTCTTGAAGGAAGAAAGCAATAAGTTCTATGAGGACCTAAAAGCTGAACAGACCACTCAGATGCAGACAGCTGCAAAAGAGTGTATCAAGACGTTACAAGCTGAAGTTCCAGATTGGTCGAATGACTTATATAATGACATTCGTTCTTATGCTGTCACTCAAGGATTACCGTCTGAGCAAGTCGACACTATTGTTGATCCCAATGTTATCCAGATCCTCAATAAGGCTCGACTTTACGATGCCGGTAAGAAGGTAGCCGCCAAGAAGAAGGCAGCTAAGGCACCAGTCAAGGTGCTTCGGTCTAAGAAATCCCCAACCAATATCAATGAAGGTAAAGTTAAGCGTCAGGCAGCAGCTATGAAAGCTCTGAATGACAGCTCAGGTTTATCTGGGGATCTCGATGCGATTGCTGACGTTTTGATGAACCGCTGGGAAACCTAAACCATCAAATGCCACGAAAGGAATTAAATCATGGCAACGTTCACAACCTACAATCAGGTAGGTAAAGCTGAGGATATGTCGGATATCATAACCAACATTACACCCTCAGACACACCTATGTTTTCTCTAATTAAGTCAGAGAAAGTACACGCAAGAACATATTCCTATATGGAAGATTCACTTGCAGCAGCTGCGGTAAACGCAGCAGTCGAGGGAGCCGATGCCTCTATCGGAACTCTCAGTGCAACAACTGAAAGAACTGGCACCTGTCAGATCCTTCAGAAAGCACTACAAGTGTCAGCAACAGCAGACGCGATTAAGACTCACGGTAGAGCAAAAGAGACTGCTTACCAACTAGGTAAGGCCCTCAAAGAGATCAAACGCGATCTAGAGAGAGCTATGGTAGGCGTAGATCAAGCCGCAGTAGCCGGTAATGCCTCTACAGCTCGTAAGATGGCATCAGCTACACAGCTGATCTCTACAGCACTCGACGCTGGCTCAAATTCCACCGATGCTTTGACAGAAGCAAAACTTCTGACATTAGGGCAAACTTGCTACACAAATGGATCTGATCCAAGCGTGTTCATGATAAAACCAGCCGACGCTCAAATTGTCGCTGGCTTTGCAGCTGCAAGTGGTAGGAACCGAGAAATCCAACAGTCTAAATCGCTTGTTAATGCGGTTGATCTGTACGTTTCTCCATACGGCGAATACAAAGTCGTACTAAACAGACACCAATTGACTACACACGCATTCCTGGTCGATCCAGCAATGTTTAAGTCAACAGTGTTACGTCCTTTCTCACGGAAGTTACTTTCTGTGACAGGTGACTCTGACAAGCATCAAATCGTTGGTGAGTACTCATTGAAGCACTCAAACTTCAGCGACAGTGGCATGATCACTGGCTTGTCTTAATACTAATTAGTCCCTTCGGGGTCTAACTATGAAGAACCAGGGCAAAGGTTTTGCGCTCTCCTTTCTTGCGTCTTGGTTCTTCTCATAATTTATTTCTAAAGGAGAAACCAATGAGCAGCAAAGAAGACGATAAGAAACCTAAGAGCCAGCTTGGTATGCATGATGTTAATTTAGACTGGCTAGAGAATGCCGAAGGACTAGCAACCAAGCAGACCCAGTATATCTCCCAGGAGTTCTTAGATGATCTAAAAGATAGCCGCATTCAATCAACAAAGCAGCGCGAAGGTGACTTCATGAGGGTAGCATCAATACCAGTGGCTGTCGTTGATAAGTGGAAGCGAGAAGGCTTCGATATCTTCGAGGAAACCGGGGCAGCCATCGTCAAGCGTCTTAAAAATGAAGACTTAGGTTTCTTCATGGCTACCGACAAAACAATACATTAAGGATTTATTCATATGAACAAGGGTAACTTACGGTCTCACTTTATAGCCGTTCTCAATCGTTCTGACATCACTAATACATTAGCTGACACGTTCATCGATCAAGGTATCGCTAGGATACAGCGTCAACTGCGAATACCAATCATGGAAGCTCAGCAAACTTACGCTATCTCAGTTCAAACAGCATCAATTGTTGTACCCTCAGATATGTTAGAGCTTATGGATATCTACTTCGATAAGACAACTTTAACGAGAGTTCCCCTAGAAGAGATGCTCCAGATGAAGGATATCGGTGAAACAGGTACGCCCATGTACTTCACAAGAGAAAGATCTACGTTACTATTATACCCAGAGCCAGCTACAGGTACCGTTGTCGTTAACTATTACGCTGAGTTCCCAGCTATGACTTTAGACAGTGATGAGAACACACTCGCTAAAGTAGCATCTGATGCAATCATATACGCAGCTCTCACATACGCAGCTGACTACTTCTTAGATGAGAGAGCTGATCTCTTTACAGGTAAATTCGGACAATTCATTGCTGAGTTACAAGGTCAATCAGATGATGCTGATGCCTCTGGCTCTCTCCAGGTTATGCGACCTTCCGCAACTTTCACAGACTAATTCACAAGGATAATAAATGGCTAAGAGTTCATTTTACACTGATGGTGGCACAACAGCATCAAACGTAGACTCAATCACTTCTTTGACTAATGAGGCTACAGCTTCAAAGAACGCAGCTAAAGTATCTGAAGATGCAGCAGCAGCCTCAGCTACAGCCTCAGCAAGTAGTGCCACAGCTTCAGCGTCATCGGCCTCCTCAATAACTGGATTTGTAACCTCTGCACAAGCCGCTCAGACAGCCGCAGAGACAGCTCAGTCAGCAGCATCAACAAGTGCTAGTCAAGCGGCCTCCAGTGCCGTTGCAAGCGCTAGCAGTGCCGCTGCCTCTGAAACATCGAAGGTGGCATCGGAAACAGCTAAAACTGCCGCAGAAACGGCTAAGACTGCTTCAGAGACAGCTAAGACTGCCTCAGAAACAGCAAAGACAGCCGCAGAGACAGCCCTAGATAATTTCACGGATCAATACTTAGGCGCTCATTCATCAAATAGAACGACTGATTTAGATGGTAACTCTCTTGTTGTAGGTACACTCATGTACAATACAACTGATAACAACATGAAAGTTTATGACGGTTCAGCCTGGGACAACACCTTTGCAACACTGTCAGGCACTCTACAGATTTCTAATAACCTCTCTGATCTAAACAATGCCTCCACAGCACGATCTAATTTAGGTGTCGCTATTGGTGGTCAAGTCCAAGCACACTCCTCAGTTCTCGATGCCACCACCGCAAGTTACACAACAGCTTTAAATACTAAGCTTAATGCAATAGAGGCTTCAGCTACCGCAGATCAAACAGACGCAGAGATTAGAGCCGCAGTTGAAGCGGCAAGTGACAGTAATGTTTTTACGGATGCTGACCATTCTAAGTTAAATGCAATAGAGGCAAGTGCTGATGTAACAGATACAGCAAATGTAACCGCCGCAGGAGCATTGATGGACAGTGAGGTAACAAACCTCTCAGAAGTTAAGGCTTTTGATGCTAGTGAATATGCAACAGCCGCGCAGGGAACATTAGCAACTAATGCTTTACCAAAAAGCGGTGGAGCTATGACAGGTGCTATAACAACTAATTCTACATTTGACGGTAGAGATGTTGCTACTGACGGCACTAAATTAGATGGAATTGAAAGCAACGCAACGGCAGACCAGACAGATGCGGAAATTAGAGCCGCAGTAGAAGCGGCTTCTGATAGTAACGTCTTTACAGATGCTGACCACAGTAAACTAAATGCAATAGAGGCTTCAGCTACCGCAGATCAAACAGCTTCAGAGATCTTAACTGCTATTAAGACTGTTGATGGGGCAAGCTCCGGATTAGACGCTGATCTCCTTGATGGTCAACATGGTTCTTACTATGCACCTCTTGCATCACCTACGTTTACTGGAAATCCTGTCGCTCCAACTCAGTCAGCCAGTAATAACTCAACCAGAATAGCTACGACAGCATATACTGACGCCGCAATTGCCGCTCTTGCTGACAGCGCTCCATCCACTCTGAATACGTTAAACGAGCTTGCCGCCGCTCTCGGTGATGATGCTAACTTTAGTACTACTGTAACTAACAACATTGCCGCTAAACTGTCGCTAGCTGGTGGTACAATGACTGGAACACTAGTTGCTCCTACAATAAATGTAAGTGGAAATATTGATGTTGATGGCATAAGTAACTTAGACGTTGTAGATATTGATGGTGCTGTAGATATGGCTACGACCCTAACAGTTGCTGGAAATGTAGACTTTAATGGTGATCTTGACGTAGACGGCACAACTAACCTAGACGTGGTAGATGTGGATGGTCTTTTAACAGCCAGTGCAGCTATTGAAATAAATGGTGCAGCAGGTGCTGGTATTTCAGAGGGAATGTTGATTGATTGGTCAACAAACTTAGCTAGATTTTTAACATATGACAGCTCTTCTGGTTCTGAAATAGCTTTTTTCACACAGCCCAGCGGAGGGTCTACAGCAGAGAGAGTTAGAATAAAAGACGATGGCGGATTTGTGGTTACACCAGTTGCTGGTGGACACGCAGTCTTTAACGAAGGTTCAATAGATGCAGACTTCCGTGTTGAATCTAATGGCAACGCTAATATGTTATTTGTTGATGGTGGTAATGATCGGGTAGGTATTGGAGTTACAAGTCCTAGTTGTATTTTACACGGATCAACAGGAAGTAATGGCTCTGGTCTCATTGATGTTGCAAGATTTCAGAATGAAGGAACTTCTGCCAATGACGGAGCAAGAATACAGCTTACTGCTGGGGCTTCAACGTCTGGAGCAGGCATAGGTTGTTTAGGTTATGATTTAAATTCTGCTCACTTAGTTTTTCATGCTGGTGGTAATACAGAACGTATGCGTATCGACACATCAGGCAACGTGTTGGTGGGTAAAACTGCTGTTGATTTTGCAGTGGCAGGTACGGAAATAATGGATCACGGCGAAGTTCAAGTGACTCGCGCTGGTGGTGTTCCAATGTATCTCCGCCGCAACAACAGTGACGGTGATTTGATAGGGTTCTACAAAGACGGCTCTGCTGTAGGTAGTATTGGTACAGTAGGTACTGATATATATATTGGTACAACTGATACAGGTTTACGCTTTCTTGATAGCTCTAACACTATTATTCCTGCACGAGGTGATACAGGAGCAACACGAGATGATTCTATTTCTTTTGGTACAGCTTCGGCAAGATACGACAACATCTACGCCACCAACGCCACAATTCAAACTTCTGACCAAACCGAAAAGCAAGACATAGCCGCACTTACTTCAACTGAAATGTTGGTAGGTAAACGTATTTCAGCACTGTTTAAGACATTCCGTTGGAAAGATAAAGTTGCATCCAAGGGTGATAATGCTCGTACTCATACAGGTATTATAGCCCAAGATGTGCAAGCTGCTTTTACAGCAGAAGGTTTAGATGCTGGTGATTACTCATTGTTTATCTCAAGTACATGGCTTGTAGATTCTGAAGGTAATGAAGTGGAAGAAGGTACAGAAGATGCAGTTTCTAAAACTAGAATGGGCATTAGATACCCTGAGTTATTATCTTTTTTAGCCGCATACAACGAACAACGATTTGCAAATATTGAAACACGACTAACAACGTTAGAAGGATAAACAAATGGCAGTCACATACACATGGTCAATACCATCAGTTGACCGCACAATATCTACAGGTGGAATAAACGTCATCCATTGGAGATGCACAGGCGTCGATGGCGACCACTCTGCAACAAGCTATGGCTCTACAGGGCATTCACCTGACTCAACAGGCAGTGATTTCATAGCATACGACAGCGTCACTGAAGCGAACTGCATAGCGTGGGCACAAGCTCAGCTAGACAAAACTGGAATTGAAGCTTCAATTGCCTCTTCAATAGAGGAGCAGAAATCGCCAACTCATAGTTCCGGAGTGCCTTGGTAATGGCCGGAGGTGACACTATCACCCGGTCAATCCCACTCACAGTTCTAGTTGGCCTCGGTATTCAAGCCGGGGCTATCGTCTGGTCAATGTCAGCAATGTCTAGTGACATACAAACAAACGCCAATGAAATAGCCCGGCTGCAAACTAGAACAAATGCTTTGGAGACAGCAGTTAACAATCAAAACATTAGTCTCGCTCGGATCGATGAAAACATCAAAGCCATTAGGTCTTCAGTTGAGAAGATGGCGCAGCAGAAATAGAGAGCATCTTATGTATAGAATACTGTTATTCGTCGCATTACTAATATTACCAATGGCAGCAATAGGTGAAACTATCATCACAGACAGTACGACTAATAGTACAGTCAATTCTAATACTAACAGTAAGATACAGTCTCCTCCTCCGTCTGCTATTGCCCCAGCATTCCTAACTTCTAACAGCGATCTCTGTACCATAGGAACCTCAGCGAGCATCCAAACTCAGGTCTTTGGAGTAGCTGGTGGCACTGTTTTTACTGAGCCTGAATGCGTATTACTGAAGAGGGCAAAGCTGCTCTGGTCTATGAAAATGTTCGTGGCCTCGATTGCTTTGCTCTGTTCAGCACCTGACGGAGCAATCTTTGAGGCGTTAGAGCGAAGTGGTACCCCCTGTCCAGCTGGTCGGGGTCTTATAGGAGAAGAGGCTCAAGCTTACTGGGACGCTAACCCAACCGAGAAACCTCATTACAAAGGCAACCCAAAAACCAAGGAGTGGTCAAAAGATGATAAGACAACTACAGCCGGTGTTGCTGGGATTGGTGCTTTGTTCCTTATGCTCTTATTCCTTATCTAGTGAAGAACTAACCTACGGCACTACTGCCAACGCTGCTAATGGCGATGGTCGGCACTGGGTTATGCAGCAGTTACTCCCAGATCAGACTGGCTTAGAGATACTTGCTGTTCGTCATCGCTACACCATAACTAAAGACCGCGAAGAAGATGCCACTGTCACCATTGCAAACAAGAGATTAGGTAGCGAAGGCAACATCTTTGAAAAGACCCATGATTGGAATGGTATCGATGGTAATACTAAGGTTGGCTTTGATATCGTTCCTACGTCGTTAGGATCTCTGTGGGGCGATGGCAGCATTACAACTACTGGTGGAGAACTAAGCGATATAACGGTACAGTATAGCTACCAGTTTGACCCTTGCTTTATACCATTGTCTAATCCTGAGTGCCCCGGTTACAAAGATGCCGTCTATCAGTATCTCTTAGATAATAACCTATTGAATGCTGAGCCTCCTCTTGATGATCCTTACTACTCTGAGTGGCTTCAATACCAGGCTGACCAAGAGAAAGAAGAAGAAGATCTGGAAGTCGCTGAGGAAGAGGAAAAAGAGGAAGAGAAAGAAGTAACCACTGAGCAAGTCTTGTCGATTACAGGCAAGGCAGCAGAAGTCGTTAACACTGTAAAACAACAGGCAATGCTAGATGCTTTAATAGGTGATACGACAGCTTTTGATGCTTACTCTACAATACAGCTCGATGGCGGTGTCTACAAAGAAGTCTTAGTAATGGATGGTGGAGAGTTCAAAGATAACTTTAGAGCCTTCCGAGAGATGACATCCTCCTCATCTTTTAACACAATGTTTAAATCCCAATTTGAAAACTAAGGAATTAATTATATGAAGAAACTTGCATTATTATTCTGCCTTCTAATGCTATCTGCAAAGCTTAGCTACGCTGAGACATCCACAATGACCGGTATAGTCCAAAGTAAATGTAGCATATGGACCGAAGTAAACGGTACCTATGGAAACTCCTTAAGCACAAGACTCGACACAACCCCTAGCAGTGGAGGAGTGAAAGGAAACGTCCGTGTCGATGTCTTACAGGCAGCAGCATACAAAGTCCGTTTCACAGCCCCAGTATCCTGGTCAAGCGCACCACCCCTCAGCGAGGCTGGCACTTGGACCTCGTCTGTCGTTGTTGGGGCAGTCTCACAATCAGGAATGAGTAGCTACGAGGGAGCCAAGGTCGTATATAACAACAATACTGAGTTTGGCCTTACCTTAGCTGGTAGCACCAACTTTGTTTTAAACAGTGCTTTTAACTACTCAAAAGCTCTTCCAGCTGGCAACTATACATCAGTGTGGACGGTGACTTGTATTGCGACTTAAAGCTTTAGCTTTCTTATGTCTTCTTGGTCTTCCTGTTCATGGTCACGAGATGACCCCAGCTTACCCAACCCTCGTTTTAAGTCACATTGAAAAGGTCCACGTTGCCGTCGTTAAGATCTGGAACTCCAGGGAAGATGTCGAGTGGTATGGGTTGTCTGTATTTGACGAGGACTGGAACCAAATCAAGTTTGCTTCACAGCACCGCACAGTAAAGATTGATCTAAACAAATCTAAGGTCATCGAGATTTACATTAGATCCCAAGATGCTGACCGCGTTGTCTATATCTGTAGTGAGAGCAAGCTATTCAAAGGCACTAATAAAGTTTCACTAATAAGTTCGAGGATCTGTTCAAAAGTAAAGAGATAACCAAATGAGAGCAATTGTAATACTTCTACTAGCATCCCTCCTATCAGGATGTATGTACACTTATGCCTTCAGCGACAGTGTAAACAACTCAGTATCTCTTGCTCTTCCCAACGCTGGTAGCAATTACGCATCAGATAAGTTTGATGATGGGGATTTACGCTGCTCCAATGCAATATCCTCAGCCACTACAATGGAGATAGGTTTGACCTCGATCATCCAAGGGTCAAATGAAACAAGAGGTCGCGTTGGTGATATAGCTGTCTATAGTCGTATCACCTTCCCCCTGGGAGCTAGACCAAAGGCTCGGATCGATTGCCACCGCCTCATGGAATATTCCCTCCAGATTAAACAATTGGAACTAGAGAAGCTAAGGCGCGAGCTAAGTAAACTAAAAGAAAACATGGTCTTCGAGAATTAGGAGCTAAAGATATGGAAGCAGAGATCGCCGGAGTTAAGTTCAAAGGTGCCGGTCGTTTAGCAATTGCCTTCACAGCTCTCACAACGCTTGCTGGAGGAGGTTGGTCGGTATTCACCTTGTACCAGGAGTTCCTTGATCTAAGGGAGGTCACAAGCGCTTACGTGGCCCCAGACCTGACTTACTTAGAGAAACAAATCGTTGAGCTAGATGGCACCTCAGAAGCCCTACAAGGGGTCGTGAGGGAGCAAGTAAACTCCATGAAGGAGCAGCTAGGAATACTTCAGACATCCGTCTACGACCTCAAACTGGAGCTTAAACAGGATCTTACGAGGGTATCAGACCGGGTCGATACTCAGTTAGCTAAACAGACAAACATCTTAGATCAACAGGACACCAGGAACAGATCAAATGTTCAAACTGTGAGGGGCATCATAACAGCTTTTGAGGGGCGTATGGATAACCGAATTACAAAGCTTAATGAGTCTCTGGACACCCTAGAAGCAGACTTAGATGCCCGGATTACATACGCTCTGAACAACCCTTTAAGCAATTGAGTGAGGTAAACAATGACGACTTGTAAATGTGGAGACAAGTGCATCTGCCAAGACGGCTGCGCTTGTATTGATAAATGTATCTGTAAACTAAGAAAGGAAAGATAATGGGCTATGGAACAAAGAAACGACCACCTAAGAAGAAGTTGAAGAAGTAATGCTCAACGCACTCATCGGTCCAGTCTCAGGTTTACTCGATAAGGTTATACCTGACGCTGACGAGAGAAACCGCCTTGCTCATGAGATAGCGACGATGGGCGAAAGACACGCTCAAGATCTCGCTATGGCTCAGATTGAGGTTAACAAAGCAGACGCTAAGGGCAACTGGTTTCAGTCGTCCTGGCGTCCAGCTACAGCTTGGGTATGCGTCATAGGCTTCCTCGTTAACTTCCTCATATCACCCCTCGCTGCACCCTTCGGTATCATCGTGCCTCAAGCTGATACTAGCACTATGCTACCAGTACTGATGGGTATGCTGGGGTTAGGATCATTAAGAACGCTAGAGAAAGTAAAGAAAGTGAATAAGTAAATGGATGAAGCAAAGTTACATCAAGAGATCTCCAGGGACGAGGGTGTCATGCACACAGTTTACTTAGACCATCTCGGTTTAAAAACGTGTGGCATCGGACACCTTTGTATCGAAGGTAAAGACCCAGAGTTCGACCAACCCGTTGGAACACCAGTCTCTAAAGAGAGAGTAGCGGAGCTATTCCAAGATGACATGAGATCAGTCTTACTAGATTGTGAGAGGCTGTATTCGAACTTCTATGATTTACCCGAAGAAGCTCAGCACGTTGTCGCCAACATGATGTTTAACTTAGGCCTCCCACGATTGCGTAAGTTTAAGAACATGAAAAAGGCTGTGGATGCTGGTGACTACCAGAAGGCAGCCTTAGAGATGTGCGATTCTAAGTGGTATTCTCAGGTTAAAAACAGAGCAGATCGCTTAGTGAAACGCATGAGATCTATCGGTTAATGTTCTTAGCTGTAATCCTCTACTGTTCTGTCGTTACAGACACATCTACTTGTGATGTGATGATTAGGAAGGACCATCTCTTTGAAACGAGAGAACGATGTGAGTATGAGATGAACACAATTGCACAAGGATTAATAGCAACAGGCCACTATGTTAAAGGCAAATGCTTTACTTTTAATCCCTTTGGAGAAACAACGTAGAGACATCGGTGACTATAAACTCACCGGTGTTTTTTCAACCTCCTCTCTTGTAATCTGAAGTCCAAGGACCTATGTACAAAGGGTAGAGAGGCCGACAAGGCTCTTATCTGAAGGTCATGGTACCACCTCCCCGGCTCGAACGGGGGACCTCCTGATCCACAATCAGGGGTTCAATAGAGGAAAGCCGGGGTTTAGAGAACTTCCGATAAGCATCCAGCCTTAGACGTCTCTCTCAAGTAAAAGTAACAGTCAACTTGGGAGAGTATCATGACTACATACAACGCATTCATCGGTCAAAATGCCAGTCGCTACTGGGATGAATCGACCAAAAACTACCCACAGATCCTTCAGCACTTGAAAGCTTTTGGTGACTTCAGATCTAACGGTGAGAAGCTACTGGATGATTTTCAGCCCTTCGATATCGTCTACTTCTCGGATGATCTTCTAGCGAAGGGCAAGGGTCCAGCAACAGTGAACCGATATCTATCGTCGGTATCTAAGATCTTCACAAAAGCCTACAAGATGCGGCTGATTCGCTTTCCAATGGAATTTGAGAAGCACAGAGAGCCTGAGAGTAGGCAGAAGGTTTATAGTGACCGTGAGGTTATGGCTATCATCAGCTACCTTGAAGAGAAGAGGCCGTGGATGAGAGACTATTGCCTCCTTAGCCTTCACACTGGCATGAGAAGAGGCGAGATCGCTAGTATCACTGGCCGCTGCCCTTCTGGAAGTTTAGCAGTCGGCTACTATGGTAACTGCTGGGACGCTGGTTCTGACGCGGTTACCCTAGCTAAAACCAAGAATGGTGACGCTAGAACTGTACCCCTCAATATCATCGCACGAGAGGCTCTAGGACGCTTGTTTAGCGGTGATAGAGGATACTACAATGGGTTCCAAGACAGTACCTGGAAACGCACCTGGAAGGCTCTTAGAAAGGAGATGGTGAGAACCGGTGCTTTTGAGGCTGATGACGAGTTTGTCTTCCATTCATTCCGCCACACTTGTGCATCTAACCTTGTTAATAACCTTAGAGTTCCAACGGCACTCGTAGCTAAGATCTTAGGACACCGTAAGCTTGAGACTACTCTTAAGTACGTCCACGCTGACACAAGTACCTCTTTAGATATCATGGAGCAGATGGCTTCTCTAGAGGTAGCGGCATGAGGCGGTTCATCAATAAATTAGAACAGAGTTTGGTCGGGGATATCCTAGCCTTACTCTCAATCATAATCACGACAGTTGGCCTCCTGATAATTTATCAGTTGCTAACTGTTACTATATAATTAAACTGAGGAAGTATGAATCCAGTTAGCAGCAATAAAAGACTTAGCTTTGCGGCTTTCAGTTTTAGGGAGCATAACAT
>Ga0208004_1000399_pt1 | contig 17050 bp, 19 predicted proteins | sample DEB08_DNA_6_FD_184522 | JGI IMG/M metagenome (GOLD analysis project Ga0208004, IMG submission 184522) | Aqueous microbial communities from the Delaware River and Bay under freshwater to marine salinity gradient to study organic matter... | ecosystem: Environmental > Aquatic > Marine > Coastal ...
ATTGATCACTGTTGGTTTCCACATGATGAAAACAGGGTCATGTAAAACTAGGGTCAGGGTGCCAAAGAACAGAACAAGCCAAAGGGTAATCCAGTGCATTTTTTCCACGGGTTTGCCGGTGAGCTTGAAGAAGGCAATTTGCGCAATTAGTAGCACCATCAGTGCTCCTGTGGCGATATAAATGTCGTACAGCTGATAAATCACCACAAAGGCGATAACAGGCAACAAATCAGTAAGCATTTTCATGCCCTAATGGTCGCATGAAACCAAGGTTTTTGCTGCGAGTTTACCGAGCTTTGGGTGTCAGTCTCAGGTAGAATTTGGCTATGTCCCTTATCTACGATCTTCATGCACATTCGACTGCTTCAGATGGCACTTTATCGCCTGCGGAGCTGATGCAGCATGCGCATGCCGCAGGTGTGAATGTGATGGCGCTGACGGACCATGATACGACCGCCGGTATCGCTGAAGCGCGTGATACAGCTACTCAGTTAGGCATGGAATTTATCCCGGGGATTGAGCTTTCAGTAACCTGGGATAATCGTACGGTACACATTGTCGGCTTAGGTATTGATGAGAATAGTGAGCCGATTCAAGCGGGCATCAAAAAACTCATGGATTTTCGTCAGTGGCGTGCCGAAGAGATTGGTCGACGATTAGAAAAGGCGGGCTATCCAGACATGTACGAAAAAGCGAAGGCTTATTCAAACGGTCGTCTGATCGGGCGAGTGCATTTTGCACGTGCTTTAGTCGCAGCTGGTCATGCTGATACCGTCGGTGCTGTTTTTAAGAAGTTTCTGGTCGGCGGTAAGCCGGGTTTTGTGCCAGGGGCTTGGGCTGAGCTTGGCGATGTGGTGAATTGGATTCGGGAAGCGGGTGGCCGAGCCATCATTGCGCATCCGGCACGTTATGACATGACGCGCACCAAACTTCGGCAATTGATTGCGGACTTTAAAGAACTCGGTGGTGAAGGCTTTGAGGTTTGTTCAGGTAGTCATAGCAAAGATGATGTGAACACCATGGCGCAGCATGCACGTGATTTTGATTTATTGGCGTCTGCCGGTTCCGATTTTCATGGGCCAGAAAATCCTTGGGTGAATCTTGGCCAGTTAGCACCTATTCCCCAGGGCTTAAAGCCAGTTTGGCACGATTGGCATTGATGGTTTATGTCGCAGTTCTTCCAGATTCATCCTGATAACCCACAACACCGACTCATAAAACAAGCTGTCGATATTGTTCGTCAGGGCGGTGTGATTATCTATCCAACCGATTCCAGCTATGCATTGGGTTGCCACATTGGAGATAAGCATGCGATGGATCGTTTGAGAGAAATCCGTCGCGTAGATGACCGTCATAATTTCACCCTAGTGGGACGAAGCTTGAGTGAATTATCGGCTTACACCAAATTGGGTAATCAGGCGCATCGTTGGATCAAGAATTTAACGCCAGGTCCTTACACTTTTATTTTGACCGCAACAAAGCTAGTCCCAAAGCGTTTGATGCATGCCAAACGTAAGACCATAGGTATACGTATTCCGGATAACAAAATTGCGCTAGCGCTGTGTGAAGAATTAGGTGAGCCATTGATGAGTACTACCTTGATTTTGCCTGGTGACGAAGCACCTATGATGGATCCGTATGACATGCGTGACACCATTGGACATGCCGTCGATTGCATTATCGATGGTGGCTATTGTGGTTACGAAGCGACTTCGGTGATTTCACTTGAAGATGATGAGCCTGAAATTGTTCGTGAAGGGAAGGGTGATGTATTCCTATTTGAGAAAACCTAATGGAAGGTTTTACGCTCGTTCAGAAAATGGCGGCGATTGTGTTGCCACTGATTTTTGCAGTGACCTTGCACGAGGCAGCACACGGTTGGGTTGCCGATAAACTTGGCGATAGCACCGCTCGTCGACTTGGTCGGATTACTCTGAATCCAATTCGTCACATCGACTGGTTTGGCACCATTTTGTTGCCCATGCTGATGATGGCTTTCACGGGCTTCTTGTTTGGCTGGGCAAAGCCTGTGCCCGTCAATAGGGCGCATTTACGTAATCCGAGACGCGATATGGTCTGGGTGGCGTTAGCAGGACCTGGTGCGAACCTGCTAATGGCTGTTTTGTGGAGCCTGGCGCTGTTAGCGACTGAGATGCCTGCGATGCCAGAGTGGATGGTACTGCCGCTTGCCGCGATGGCGGTTGCAGGTGTTTTCATCAATTTGATTCTTATGGCATTGAATTTATTGCCAATTCTGCCTTTAGATGGTGGTCGAGTTTTGGCCGGTATTTTGCCGCAAGCGATTGCTCGTTTGTATGCGCGAATCGAGCCATTTGGCTTTTTCATTATTGTCGGTTTAATGGTGGCGGGCGTGTTGGGCCAGGTGCTCACGCCGGTTATCTTTGGCGGCATCAATCTATTGCCAGGTACCGAGCTTGTCTTCGGTATACTGCCTGTTTTATTACCTTAGGAGTCTCCTTTGAGCGTTGTAGCGGCGCAGCACGCGCGAGTTTTGTCAGGTATGCGACCGACCGGTCGTCTGCACTTGGGTCATTACCATGGCGTGTTGAAAAATTGGGTTGAACTGCAGCATGAGTACCAGTGTCTGTTTTTTGTTGCCGATTGGCATGCCCTGACTACCAACTACGACGACCCGAGTAATATTCCTCAATCGACTTGGGACATGGTTATCGATTGGTTGGCTGCGGGGGTTAACCCAGGTGAGTCGACGATCTTTGTGCAGTCCCGTGTCCCTGAGCATGCAGAACTCCATTTGTTGCTGTCGATGATTACGCCGTTGAGCTGGTTGGAGCGAGTACCAACCTATAAAGATCAGCAAGAAAAATTACGCGAGAAAGATCTCTCTACCTACGGATTCTTGGGTTACCCCTTGCTGCAAGCGGCAGATATCTTGGTTTATCGCGCCGGCATGGTGCCAGTGGGTGAGGATCAAGTTGTTCACGTTGAGCTAACCCGTGAGGTTGCTCGTCGATTCAATCATATCTATGGCCGTGAACCTGGCTTTGAAGAGAAGGCAGAAGAGGCGGTCAAGAAGATGGGTAAGAAGGCAGCCAAGCTGTTTAATTCTTACAAAAAGGCTTACCAAGAGCAGGGCGATGACGAAGCGTTAGCGAATGCGCGTGCGCTTCTCGAATCACAACAAAATATTGGCGTATCAGATCGTGACCGTTTGTTTGGTTACATCGAGGGCGGCGGTAAAGTTGTGTTGCCTGAGCCGCAACCACTACTGACCAAGGCATCAAAAATGCCAGGTCTTGATGGTCAAAAAATGTCGAAGTCGTATAACAACACGATTCCGTTGAATGCTCAGCCGGATGAAGTTGAGAAACAGCTCCGTACGATGCCAACCGATCCTGCTCGCGTTCGTCGTAACGATCCGGGTGATCCAGCGAAGTGCCCTGTGTGGCAGTTCCATGAGGTTTACTCAGACGAGCGTACTCAAAACTGGGTGCGTGAAGGCTGCACCAAGGCCGGTATCGGTTGTGTTGAATGTAAGGGGCCTATCATTGAAGCGGTTTTGCATGAATTGAAACCGATACAAGCGCGTGCCAAAGAATACGAAGAGCAACCTGATTTGGTGAAAAACATCATTAACGAAGGTTGTGAGGCTGCGCGTGAAGTTGCTCGTGAAACCATGGATGAAGTGCGTCACGTGATGTCGCTGGATGATTAATCAATGACCGACGAGCAGCAAGTAACACCTGAAGCGGCATCTGCGCCGCCACCGAAGCCACAACAAGAGGAAATGCCTTTTGCAGTTGTCTTGGGTGAGCCGCAGTATCAGCTTCCAAAGGATCTTTATATTCCACCTGATGCGCTAGAGGTCATCCTTGAGGCGTTCGAAGGGCCGCTAGATCTGTTGTTGTATCTGATTCGTCGTCAGAACTTGGATATTTTGGATATCCCTATTGCGGATATCACAGAGCAATATATTAACTACATCCAAATGATGCAGGACATGCGCTTCGAGTTAGCGGCTGAGTACTTGCTGATGGCTGCGATGTTGGCTGAGATTAAGTCTCGCATGTTATTGCCTCGTGTGAATGTCGATGAAGAAGACGAAGAGGGTGATCCACGCGCTGAATTGATTCGTCGTTTGCAAGAATACGAACGCTTTAAACAAGCGGCAGAAGATCTTGATGAGCTTCCTCAGCTTGGCCGTGATGTACATAGCGTCAAAGTCGATGCGCCACACAAGAATGTAGATTTACCGCCACCAGATGTCGATTTGAAAGAGATCTTGTTAGCACTCAAAGATGTCATGAATCGTGCGGACATGTTTACCAGTCACCACATTCAGCAAGAGCCGCTCTCTTTGCGTGAGCGGATGAGTCGTGTTCTTGAAACAGTGAATAGCTCGACCTTTACCGACTTCACTGATCTGTTTGATCTGGCTGAAGGTCGGCCTGGTGTTGTCGTGACGTTTATGGCGACCTTGGAATTAATTAAACAACAACTGATTGAACTGGTGCAGAACGAATCATTCGGCACTATTCATGTTAAGGCGAGAGGCTGAGATGGCAGCGCCCGAAAAGCTAAAAAATATTATTGAAGCAGCCTTGCTTGCCGCAGGCGGACCTTTATCACTCGACATGATGCTGACCTTGTTCCTTGATGAGGAGCAGCCAGAAAAGAAAGAGCTACGCGAAGTGCTCGACCAGCTGAAACAAGACTACGAAGGTCGTGGTATCGAAGTGATTGAAGTGGGTAGCGGTTGGCGTATTCAAGTCGTCGAAGAGGTGTCGTTGTGGATATCTCGTTTGTGGACAGAGCGTGCTCCGCGTTATTCGCGCGCTTTAATGGAAACATTGGCGCTTATTGCTTATCGCCAACCTATTACACGTGGTGATATTGAAGATATTCGTGGTGTCTCAGTGAGCACCAATATCATCAAGACCTTGCTTGAGCGCGAGTGGGTGCGTGTTGTGGGTACACGTGATGTACCAGGTAAACCGTCACTTTATGGCACCACCCGAGAGTTCTTGGATTACTTCAACCTTAAGACGCTCGATGAGTTGCCACCGCTAGCTGAAATTCGTGATCTTGATGAGATCAATCGTAGCTTGGATCTTAATGATACGGATAAAGCGAGCGACGATAACGTGCCATCAACTGAGTCTGCCGATGAAGCGATTGCCGCTGATAGTGATGACGGTGAAGAGCACGTCACTATTGATGAGCAGCTTGCCGGTGATGATGAGCGAATTGAAGACATTGATGCGCTTTACGAAGCCTTGGGCGAGGTGAATACCGATTTCACTATGGATCCTGAAGCAGATGATGAAGATGACGCTGTCGATCAGGATGCTGCAACCACTGCTGATGATGAATCAGTTGTTGAGAATGATGGCGCTAAAGAACCGGTAGATCCACAGAATGGCTGAATCACAAGGCGAGCGCTTACAAAAATTGTTGGCGAACGCAGGTCTCGGCTCTCGTCGTGAGATCGAGCAATGGATTATTGACGGCAAGGTAACGGTTAACGGCAAGGTCGCGACTTTGGGTGATCGTGCCTTTCCATCAGATGCCTTGTCAGTGAATGGCCGACCTATTTCATCCAAACGTCTAGGTGGTAATGAGCGTTACGCCATTATCTATAACAAGCCTGAAGGTGAGATTGTTACGCGTAATGACCCGGGTGGTCGCAAAACCATTTTTGATCGATTGCCTAAGCCGCCGAATGGTCGTTGGGTAACTGTCGGTCGATTGGATATCAACACATCCGGGCTCATCTTATTGACCAATGATGGTGAATTAGCTAATCGCTTGATGCATCCACGCTATGAGATTGATCGTGAGTATGCGGTGCGTGTTCATGGCGAAGTCACCAAGGAAATGGTTCATCAGCTCGTCAGTGGTATCAAGCTTGAAGATGGTGATGCTCGCTTTGAGGATGTTGTTGATTCTGGTGGCGATGCGGATGGCCAAAATCGCTGGTTCCATGTGGCCATTATGGAAGGTCGCAAGCGCGAGGTGCGTCGCCTGTGGGAAGCGGTTGGCGTCACAGTCTCACGCCTTAAGCGTGTGCGTTATGGGCCCATCTTTTTAAACAGTGCAGTTAAAGCAGGTCAGTGGCGTGAGCTTGAAAAAGATGAGCGCAAAGCCTTGTTAGATGCGGTTGGTATCAGTGGCAAAGATCGTCCTTGGGGTAAGTTATTTAAGCCCGGCACGCGATTAGCTGAGAAGAAAGTTTACGGTTCATCACGCCGCGTTAAGCAATTATGGAAGCGCAATAATCGTGACTGATTCGCCTTTGTTGGCGTTATATCACTCATTAAATGCGCACTACGGCGACCTTGCATGGTGGCCTGCTGATTCAGCCTTCGAGATCGCTGTTGGTGCAATCCTCACCCAAAATACCGATTGGCGAAATGTTGAGAAAGCGTTGGGCAATCTCAAAAGCGCTAACGTTTTATCCATTGAAGCGATCCTTGAAACGCCTACTGATCAATTAGAAATGCTAGTGCGTCCTTCAGGCTATTTCCGCATGAAGGCAGATCGGTTGAAGCAGTTATGTGATTTCCTACAATCGAATAGTTTTGATGCGCTTAAAAAGATGGGGCGTGAGCATGCGAGAGAGCTTTTGCTGTGCGTGAAAGGGGTGGGGCCAGAGACGGCGGATGACATTGTTCTATATGCTTTGGATATTCCATCGTTTGTAATCGATACCTATACGCGTCGTTTGTTAGAGCGTTTTGGCTTGTATAGCGCAAAACTGAAGTACTCAGTACTACAGGCGGCATTCCATCAGCAACTCCCAGAGGATTCTTCGCTGTTTAAGCAATATCACGCGCTGATCGTTGAGCACGCTAAGGTTTCATGCCGTAAAAAGCCACTCTGTGAGTCATGTGCACTCAAAGAGACGTGCCCCCAAATCATCTGATTTCTCTAGGGGCTTAAGTCCTGCATCGCAGCAGCAAGTCGTCTATTCTTAATCATGACAAAGATCAGGATGTTGGGGGACATCATGTTTCGATACCTACTTATTGGTTTGATGATATTCGGCGCTGCACAGGCGGCTGAAAAAAACGAGGGCTTAGGCCAGGGGATGGTCAATCCTGGCTACCATGAAAAACCGGACTGGTTTAAATCATCCTTCCTTGATATCCGTGAAGATGTGGCTGAAGCCACTGATGCGAATAAGCGCGTCATATTGTATTTCTATCAAGATGGTTGCCCATACTGCGCAAAGCTACTTAACGATAACTTCGGGAATCGAAAGATTGCAGAAAAAACTCAGCAGCATTTTGATGTGATTGCGATCAACATGTGGGGAGATCGTGAAGTCACCGACTTTGCTGGCGATCTAACGACTGAAAAGCAGTTTGCTGAAAAGCTTCGTGTGCAATATACGCCAACCTTGTTAATGCTCAATGAGGGTGGGGACGTCTTGTTACGTATCAATGGCTATTTTGCGCCTCATAAATTTGATGTGGCATTGGATTTTGTTTCGGGTAAGCATGAAAAGACGCTTGGCTTCCGAGATTATTACGCAAAGATATTGCCGCAACCCGCAACCGGTAAATTGCCTGAATTAGCGGCTAGTCTTCCTGCGCCGTTTAAGTTTAAGTCGGGGCGTGAAGACAGCTATAGACCGTTATTGGTTATGTTTGAGCAAAAGGTGTGTCAAGAGTGTGATGAGCTGCATGCCGATGTGTTTAAGCGAGAAGCGGTAGCGAATGCTTTGACTAACTTTGATGTTGCGGTCGTGGATATGTGGTCAAAAGAGCCGATTGAAACACCGGATGGTCGTAGCTTAACCATGGATAAATGGGTGGCAGAACTGGGTGTGAAGCATGCGCCTAGCATGGTGTTTTTTGACCCCAATGGGCAAGAGGTGTTCCGTACGGGGGCTTACCTGAAAACCTTCCATGTGCATGGCGCTATGGACTATGTGGCGACAGGTGCTTACCAGTATCAGCCGAATTTCCAGCGTTTTTTGCAGCACCGAACGGATGCATTGCATGCTCGAGGGTTCAAGGTTGATCTGATGCGCTAAGTTAGGGCGCGAGCAAACCGCCTGGGAGCTGAAATTTTTCTGGTTTTTTTGAGATTTTTTATCCATAGTCGCGCGGTTACGCAACTGTTGCGTGGCGTATTCTGTGGAGATCCAAACAGACCATGGCAAAGCGCACTCTTTTTGCAGCCTATATCACAGCTGCATTTTTCAGTTTTTCGGTTCAATCTTTTGCTGAAGGCCGTTCAGTTAATATTTATAACTGGTCGGATTACATTGCTGAAGACACGATAGAGAGTTTCCAAAAAGAAACGGGTATTAAGGTTGTATACGATGTTTACGACTCAAATGAAGTCTTAGAAGCGAAGTTGCTCGCGGGTAAGAGTGGCTATGACATCGTTTTCCCAACAGCACGCCCTTTTGCGGATAGGCATATTAAAGCAAAGCTCTATCAGGCATATGACAAATCCAAGCTGAGTAATCACGCCAATCTAGATAAAAATATTCTCAGTACACTTGCTGATATCGATCCGAATAATGCGCACTTAATACCTTACATGTGGGGAACCACGGGCATTGGTATCAATGTTGATAAGGTTAGGGCCATCTTAGGAAAAGATGCCAAATTAGATTCTTGGTCGCTGTTATTTGACCCGAAGACAGTGGCAAAGCTTTCTAGCTGTGGCGTTTCCTTAATGGATGATTCGACAGAGGTGTTCGTTGCTGCGCGTGCGTATATTGGCGGCAAACCTAATGACAACTCTAAGGCAGGTATTAAGCAGGCATCTGATGTCGTCAATGCAGTGCGTCCGAGTATCCGCTATTTCCATAGCTCGCAATACATTAATGACATGGCCAATGGTGATCTCTGTGTCGCTCATGGTTATAGCGGCGATATTTTGCAAGCTCGTGATCGTGCAGCTGAAGCAAAAAATGGCGTGAATATTATTTATGTGGTGCCAAGCGAGGGTGCAGTTGTTTGGACCGACGTTGCTGCTCTATTAGCTGATGCGCCGCATGTTGAAGAAGCTCATGTCTTTGTTAATTACTTAATGCGTCCTGAGGTTATCGCGGGCATTAGTAATTTTGTGGCTTACGCGAATGCGAATGCTAAAGCTGAGACTTTAGTGGATGAAGCGGTCCGTAATGATCCGGGCATCTACCCATCAGCTGAGGTTAGAGCAAAGTTGATTACACTTAAAACGCCATCTGACAAAGAGGTTCGAAATATCTCTCGTGCTTGGACGCGTGTTAAGACGGGTCAATGATCTGCATTGGTGTGCCTTCGTGCACTGCTTTTTAATCGATTAGGTCAGCTTCGATGAATCAAGTGGTTAGCAATCTTGTGCTCGATGAGGAGCCTATCGTAAAGATTGAGGGTGTGACCAAAAGCTTTGGCTCTGTCTATGCGGTCGATGACATCAATCTTCAGATCTATCGTGGCGAGTTTTTCTCTCTGCTAGGTGGCTCGGGTTGTGGCAAAACAACTCTTCTACGTATGCTGGCTGGCTTTGAAGCGCCTACTCAAGGACGTATCTATATCGATGGAAAAGATATAACCGATGTGCCTCCCTATAGAAGACCAATCAATATGATGTTCCAGTCATATGCACTTTTCCCGCATATGACCGTAGAGGACAACATTGCATTTGGTCTGAAACAAGAAGGGATGCCCGCAGAGGGCATTAAAGAGCGCGTTGATGAAATGTTGGAATTAGTGCAAGTCACTCAATTTAAGCAGCGTAAACCACACCAGCTTTCTGGTGGTCAGCGTCAACGAGTCGCATTAGCGCGGGCCTTGGCCAAACACCCCCGAATTCTACTGCTGGATGAGCCTTTGGGCGCTCTAGATAAAAAGTTGCGCGAGAAAACACAGTTCGAACTGGTGAATATCCAACAGAGCTTAGGCATCACCTTTATTGTTGTAACGCATGACCAAGAAGAAGCGATGACGATGTCGAATCGTGTGGCTTTGATGCGTGATGGCCGAATTGAGCAAATTGATACGCCTCGGATGATCTATGAGTTCCCTCGTTCGCGTTACGCGGCCTCTTTCTTTGGCTCCATTAATCTTTTCTCTGGAACTGTCACTGATCAATTGGATGATGCGGTCAATGTTTACAGTGAGGAAGCTGGAGCTGCCTTGCAAGTCACACATAGTCATCCATTGGCGATAGGAACTGATGTCACCATCGCAGTAAGACCAGAGAAATTACGCCTCATTCCTGAAGTGATTGATGGACCAAATATGCTCCAAGGAGTTATTGCTGAGATTGCCTACTTAGGCGATATGTCGACGTATCACATTGATCTGCCAACGGGTAAACGCATTCAATTTACTCAATCAAATTCACAGCCATTGGCTGAGCAGCCTTTTGATTGGGGGCAAATGGTCACACTTACATGGCAGCCTCATGCTGCAACTGTGCTAACAGAATGATGCAACGCTTTGAAAATGCAAATTGGGGTAAGACCCTTGTTGCAGCTGTGCCTTGGCTCTGGCTTGGGCTATTTTTTATTCTACCTTTTTTGTTTGTTTTAAAAATCAGCCTAGCAGAACCTCAGCTTGCGCAGCCGCCATATCAAGATCTTATTCGTGAGGTGAGTGATGGTGTAGTGACCTTGGTGTTGAACTTTGGCAACTACCAATTACTGCTTGAAGATTCGCTGTATATCAATGCATTGCTTAGTTCGATCAAAGTGGCAGCCATATCAACCGGCTTCGCCATATTGATTGGTTATCCGATGGCCTATGGTATCGCGCGTGCTCCTACGCATTGGCGCTTGCCGCTTCTGATGCTGATCATTCTGCCTTTTTGGACGTCTTTCCTGATTCGTGTATATGCTTGGATTGGCATATTAAAAGGCAACGGTCTTCTTAATCAGGCGTTGATGGGATTGGGTGTTATAGATGCACCTCTGGAAATTCTTTATACCCCAACAGCAGTTTACATTGGCATCGTTTATAGCTACTTGCCGTTTATTGTCTTGCCGTTGTATGCGACCTTGGTTCGACTCGATGAGTCATTATTGGAGGCGGCGGCTGATTTAGGTTGCCCGCCGATTCGACAGTTCTTATTGGTGACTCTGCCTCTGTCCTTGCCTGGCTTAATAGCCGGTGCGATGCTGGTATTTATACCGGTCATGGGTGAATTTGTGGTGCCTGATCTATTGGGTGGGCCTGATAGCCTGATGATCGGCAAGTTAATGTGGAGCGAGTTTTTCTCGAATAAAGATTGGCCCTTGGCGTCTTCCTTAGCAGCTATTTTATTGATGGTGTTGGTGGTGCCTTTTGCCTTGCTCCGTCATATGGAGCGTAAGCACGAGGAGATGGACCAGTGAAGCGATCTCCCTTTCTTATCAGTGCCATGATCCTAGGGTATGCGTTTCTATATGGACCTATTGTCAGTCTGATTGTTTATTCTTTTAACGATAGTCGTTTAGTCACGGTATGGTCTGGATTTAGTACTAAATGGTATGGCGAGCTTTTACATAACGAACAAATTTTATCTGCTGCTTGGTTGAGTATTGAGATAGCGGCTGTAAGTGCAACTATTGCGACAATACTTGGCACGTTGACCGCACTGGTTCTGGTTAGATTCAAACAAAGTCGAATGCGTATTGCGCTTGATACCGTAGTGGCCGCTCCACTGGTCATGCCAGAAGTGATTATTGGCCTGTCCCTCTTACTACTGTTTATTTCTATTGAGCAATTGATTGGCTGGCCCGCTGGACGGGGGCAAACGACAATCACTATTGCACATTCAACGTTTGCAATGGCTTATATAACGGTCGTTGTGAGAAGTCGTCTGGCCCATATGGATCAATCGCTTGAGGAGGCGGCAATGGACTTGGGTGCACATCCGCTTAAAGTCTTTTTCTTAATCACTATGCCCATCATTGCGCCCTCATTAATGGCGGGTTGGTTGTTAGCCTTTACCTTATCTATGGATGACTTGATTGTGGCCAGTTTTGTTTCTGGGCCAGGATCAACAACCTTGCCAATGGTTGTTTATTCCAGCGTCAGACTTGGGGTGAGTCCAGAGATCAATGCGCTAGCAACTATCATGGTGGGTATTGTTGGCTTGTCTGTTGTGATAGCAGGAAGGGTTTTATACAAGCAGCAGCGATCATCACTAGCAAAAGAGATATAAAAAAAGCCCCGATACGGGGCTTTATAGTTAGTTGCGAGTCAGCGCTATTCGTCCCGCACCTAAGAAAACAACAGCTAAAGCGCCAAATAGGTAAAAGGCCTGTAGCTCGAGTGCCCAGCCGCCGTGTTGTGTGAAGCTGGCCAAATCAGCCATATGAACAAGGCCAATGGCAAATAGCATGTTCACCACGATCATAAGTGCACCAAGGCGAGTAAATACACCAAAGATCAGCATAATCGGTGCCAGTATTTCACCCGCATAAACACCATAAGCTAGTGAAGCGGGTAAATTCACCTCAACAAGCTTTCCGCCTATGAATTCTATGCTGCCACCGCCAAGCTTATGCAAGCCGTGAAATAACATCAGTATGCCAATGTTCAATCTGAGGATGAGTTTGCCGAGATCTGACATAAAGGTTCCTTACATTAAGGGCGCATAGCGCCCCATTAACTACTTAACTTGATCAAGCGCCTGATCAATATCTGCAATGATATCGTCAACGTGCTCAATGCCTACAGAAATGCGTACTAAGTCTTCGGATACGCCAGCTGTTGCAAGCTCTTCCGGACTTAGTTGGCGGTGAGTGGTAGATGCAGGATGACAAGCCAGTGATTTCGCATCACCAATGTTCACTAAGCGTAAGATCATTTGGAGCGCATCGATAAATTGTGTGCCCGCCGCTAAACCACCTTTGATGCCAAAGCTCAAAATGCCTGACGCTTTACCGCCGGTGATTTTTTTCGCAGTCGCGTTGTGTGGGCTTTCGGCTAGTGCGGCGTAGTTCACCCAAGAGACCTTAGGGTGAGCTTTTAAGTGTGCTGCAACTTTCTCAGCATTCTCACAGTGACGTTCCATACGGAGACCTAAAGTCTCAAGACCTTGCATGATCAAGAAGGCGTTATGAGGTGAAATGGCGGCGCCAGTGTTTCGTAACGGAACAACACGTGCACGACCGATATATGCAGCCGGGCCAAGCGCCTCGGTGTAGACCACGCCATGATATGAAGGATCAGGTTCGTTCAACATCGGGAAGCGATCTTTATTGCCCGCCCAGTCAAAACCGCCTGAGTCAACAATGATGCCGCCAATGCTTGTGCCGTGACCACCAATGTATTTAGTTAGAGAGTGAACCACGATGTCAGCGCCATGCTCAAAAGGCTTGCATAAATAAGGTGTCGCAACAGTGTTATCTACAATTAGTGGTACACCATGTTTATGTGCAATCTCTGAGAGACGTTGAAGATCAACAACGTTGCCTGCGGGGTTGCCAATCGACTCACAAAATACGGCTTTGGTTTTGTCATCAATGAGTGATTCCATTTTCTTAAAATCATCAAAGGATGCCATGCGCACTTCGACGCCTTGCTTAGGCAAGCTGTGTGCAAATAGGTTGTAGGTGCCACCATACAGTTGGCTCGTACTGACAATGTTGTCACCGGCTTGTGTGATGGTTTGAATCGCATAGGTGATTGCTGACATACCAGACGCAAGCGCAAGTGCTGCGATACCACCTTCCATAGCCGCAACACGTTGCTCCAACACATCTTGAGTTGGATTCATGATGCGGGTGTAAATGTTGCCTGGAACCTTTAGGTCAAACAGATCAGCGCCATGCTGAGTGTCATCAAAGGTAAATGAGGTGGTTTGGTAAATCGGAACAGCAGCTGCTTTCGTAGTAGCTTCTGAGGTGTAGCCATGATGCAGTGCAAGTGATTCAAGTTTCATTGTGGGGCCCCCTAGGTTTTACTGAGACATTCTTGTGGTGTCTTCAGGGGGGCATAGTAGCGGAAATTAATGGATTTGGTTAATCGCTGTTGACCAAGGTTCCGGAAATACCCTGAGTGTCGTCACTGAGTAGCCAGAGATAGGCTTTTGCACGTTCCGCAGGCGGTGTGAGAGCGGCGTTATCTTCTCCGGGAAAGAGGCGTTTGCGCATGGGAGTTAACGTTATGCCAGGATTGAGTAAGTTGAATCGAACCGATGTGTGGCTCATTTCTTCAGCCCATGTCAGCGCAAGGCTTTCTACAGCATGTTTGCTCGCCGCATAAGCGCCGTAAAAAGGCTTAATGCTGTGACCAACGTCATCAGTACTAAAGATAACGCTGCTGTTGCCTGTTTCTTCTAGCAATTCCAGGCAGGCTTGCGTGAGCATGAATGCAGCAGTGACATTTACATGCATGACCTTAACCCAATCAGTGGCTTCGTAATCTTTCAAACGAGAGAGGTAGGGCATCTGTACCGCGTTATGCACAATGCCATCTAGTCGCGAGAAGTTATCGCGTAGTGTTTGAGCTAACTGATCGTAATCTTGCGGAGAAGCGCCTTCGAGATTGATGGGATATATCGCTGGTGTTGGTGCGCCTAGTTTTTCTATCTCGTCGTAAGTGGCTTCAAGCTTACTCACGGTTTTACCAACAAGTACCACTGTTGCGCCATGTTCAGCTGCCGTAATCGCCGTGGCTTTGCCAATACCATCGCCAGCACCTGTGACCAGAATGACTTTATTGGCAAGAAGGTTTGGTTTGGCTTGATAGTCAGCTGGGTACTTCATGTAAGCGTTTATAAATCGTGGAAAACCTTATTTTATCAAACATCTCGCGCTTGCCATGCGCGAATTAAGCGAATCACTGGATAGGCAACAGCTCGAGAAGAAGAAAAACCGACTTTGCGAAGTCGTTTCAGGTCAGCTTCTTGTTGCTTGAGAAAGCGGTCAATCAGTTTGTGCTGATGCTGATGTTCAAGCGGTTCGGTCAGCGTGTGCCACAAAGGTGTGCTTAGCCAAAAATTGAGATGCTCAACCGAGTGTAATGCCTCTTGCGCATCTTTAGTATGTGATTGTGGAAAAGGCGTGCGGCCGATAGAGAGTTGCTCTGGCAGTGAAAAGAGCCAATGCGCTAATTGGCTACGCATGGCAAAGTCGATGCTGTTCTGTGCCAGTTCTTCGGAGCTGAGAAACGCGAATTGCAGATAAGCCCGTTGGCGCATCGCTGCTAACCAATCCTGATCGTTAACTGCGTTGAAGCCGAGGATGGCTTTCTCACTAAACTTAATGATGCCGTCGATCATATTAGCCGCGTTTCTTGGCAACGTTTCTTCGCAAGCGATCGTGACGGGATGTGTAGCTGAGCCACTGAGTGCTTGCGTCCATTCTTTATGCCACCAGTCCAGTTTGAGTCGTGCGACGCCGGGATCTTTTATGGTGCTGATAATGCGGTCGATTTCATGTAGCCAGCTATATCGTTCAGCCAGTCGATTGCGTTGTTTAGCAGAACTAAAGCGAATGGCATAGTAAGGAATGCTGCCAATCGGTGTGGCGGCGTTGGGAAAGGCTAAGTTAGGCATCGGCGTTATTGATCAGTTCGATCAAGTCGACAGGTTGATCGATCAAGGCGTCTGCATCCCAATGTTCTATTGGATCGTCATCATAGATGTAGCCATAGGTTGCACCGATGGTTTGATTGCCAGCGCTGCGGCCCGCTTGCATGTCACGACCGGCATCGCCGACATACCAAGTGGTTTTTGGGTCAATCTCTAAAAGAGAGCAGGCGTGCAAAATTGAATCAGGATATGGCTTGGCGCGTGCACATGTATTGCCGCTCACAATCGCTTTTGTGCGATGACTAAAGCCCATTTCTTGCATAAGCGGATCGGTTAGCCAGTCAGGCTTGTTGGTCACAATTCCCCATGCAATGTTATGACCTTCGATATGCCCTAGAACATCTTCTATGCCTTCAAATAAAGCGGTCTCGCGACTGAGATTGTTGAGATAGACCTGCAGTAGATGTTGGCGGCGTTCTTCGAAAGCTTCGCTATCCTCAGGCAGATCAAAGCCCAGTTTGATCAGTGCTTTACCGCCATGAGATACCACTGGGCGTATTTGATCGAAGGGCAGTGTTTCTTGCTGGTAATCAATTAACGTTTGATTGAGCGCGTAGGCAAGGTCTGGTGCGGTGTCGGCAAAAGTGCCATCAAGGTCAAACAAGATGCCGGTAGGTTTTTTGAGCATTACTCAGCGGGTCGCGTGGTTGCAATCATGTAGTTCACATCAACATCGGTTGGGTGAAGTTTGTAAACCTTGGTGAATGGGTTGTAGACCAAGCCACACATATCATGCGTTTTTAATGTTGCCCCGCGTGCCCATTGCACCAACTCTGAAGGACGTATGAACTTGGCGTATTCATGCGTGCCTTTAGGTAGAAGATTAAGAATGTATTCAGCACCCACTATCGCGAATAAATAGGATTTGGGATTACGATTAAGTGTTGAGAAGAACACGTGTCCACCAGGTTTAACCAAGGTCGCACAAGCTTGAATAATTGACGATGGGTCTGGGACGTGTTCGAGCATTTCCATGCAGGTGACGACATCAAAACTGGCAGGCTGTTCAGTCGCGAGTTCTTCAACGGGTATCTTGCGATAGTCGACCTTTTCGCCCGATTCAAGAAGGTGAAGCTTGGCGACTTCGAGTGGCGCTTCACCCATGTCGATGCCAGTAACATCAGCGCCACGTGCTGCCATTGATTCGGACAAGATGCCGCCGCCGCAACCAACATCCAAGACACGCTTGCCAGACAAAGACACCATCGCATCGATGTAATTTAATCGAAGTGGGTTAATTTCATGTAGAGGCTTAAATTCGCTGTTTGGATCCCACCAGCGGCTGGCAAGAGCTTCAAACTTACTGACTTCGGCGTGATCAACGTTAACGCTAGACATGCGGCTTTCCTACGTAACAATGAAAGCATTATATCAGTCTGAACTTAACTGATTTGCGGATAATTTAGCTTGCCATTGCTGACAGTTGGTTTGAATGCGTTGGACATCGAGAGTTGTGTGCTTGCCGTTAGCGATTTGTCGCTTGCCCGCTATCCAGACGTCGCTGACTTGCTCTCTGCCTGCGGCGTACACAATGTGCGAT
>Ga0208004_1000406_pt1 | contig 16810 bp, 16 predicted proteins | sample DEB08_DNA_6_FD_184522 | JGI IMG/M metagenome (GOLD analysis project Ga0208004, IMG submission 184522) | Aqueous microbial communities from the Delaware River and Bay under freshwater to marine salinity gradient to study organic matter... | ecosystem: Environmental > Aquatic > Marine > Coastal ...
AGCCTCAGCAAGCCGATTCGCAAAACGAATCGGGCCATCGTGATGCACCAAGTTGTAATAGGTCATCACCGCAAGCGGGATACCAACATCAAGTGACGGAACTTCTTCGAGCACTGACTGCGGGGTTGTGCCACCTTCGAGGGCAGCTTGAGATGCCCGCTGAATGACCGGGCCATCCATCACCGGGTCAGAGAAGGGGATGCCGATCTCAACTGCATCCGCGCCGTTCGCTGCGCATGCACGAATGGCGTCTTGCCATCCCGGGTATCCCCCGGTGATATACGGAACGAGTAATTTGCGACCCGCATCTCGTGACGACCGCAGCGAGGTCGAAAGGTCAACTGTCACAAACGATCCTTCAAGACGTCCATCATCTGACCGACGTCTTTGTCACCTCGACCCGACAGATTCAGCAGCACCGTTTGACCCTGCATGGTGTGTGCTTCACGAACCAACCATGCGAGAGCGTGAGCCGGTTCAAGCGCAGGGATGATTCCCTCAGTGCGGCTCAACAACTGGAACGCTTCGACCACTTCTTCATCGGTCACCGTTGGATACTCTGCTCGACCAATCGAAGAGAGATATGAATGCTCAGGTCCGATGCCTGGGTAGTCAAGACCGGCAGAAATCGAATGCGCCTCTTCGACCTGGCCATATTCATCTTGCATTAGATAACTGCGCATACCGTGCACAACACCAGGGACCGCTCGAGTGACCGCTGCACCACCACGTGGCTCAACCCCGACGAGACGCGATCTCGTATCAACGAAGCCAGAGAAAATGCCAATGGCATTCGAGCCGCCACCAACACACGCTGTCACCACATCGGGATCGTCGCCGAGCAATGCACGCGCCTGTTCGCGGGCTTCATCACCAATGACCCGGTGGAACTGGCGCACCATCCACGGATATGGATGCGGACCCATCACAGAACCCAAGCAGTAATGAGTGTCACCAACGGTTGCCACCCAATCGCGCATTGCCTCATTCACCGCATCTTTGAGTGTGCGACTTCCTGAATGAACTGCTTCAACCTCTGCGCCGAGCAGTTTCATCCTGAACACATTGAGCGCTTGGCGTTCTACATCGACTGCGCCCATGTAGACCTTGCACTCCATACCAAGAAGCGCAGCTGCAGTTGCTGACGCAACACCGTGCTGACCCGCCCCCGTTTCAGCAACAAGCCGAGTCTTACCCATGCGCTTCGCAAGAAACGCCTGGCCGAGCACGTTGTTTATTTTGTGTGACCCGGTGTGGTTGAGGTCCTCACGCTTCAACAGGAGCCGGAGCCCCAACTTCTCTCCAAGACGATGACATTCAGACAACCCAGACGGGCGACCGGCGTAATCACGGAGGGCAACATGGAGCTCTTCGCGCCACTGCGGGTCGGCCCACGCTTCTTTAAACCCGGCCTCTAACTCTTGGCATGCAGGAACCAGAGTTTCAGGCACAAACCGGCCTCCAAACTCACCAAAACGGCCAGACGGATCTGGCTCTGACATGATCGAGTCGTTGCGCTGTTCAGCGATGGTCATTCGTCCTCCCAGTTGTAGGGCAGGTCATCCGGTCCGATGTAGGGGGTAGGGGAAGCTGCTCGGGCATTACTAATAAATTTTCGCACCTTCACGGCGTCTTTGCGTCCCGGAGCTAGCTCAACACCCGAGGAAACATCAACACCCCAGGGCTCAACCGCTGCGACCGCATCGGCAACATTGTCAGGGTTGAGACCTCCCGCCAAGATGAAGCGGACAGAGTCGGGAAGATCTGCGGTGATATGCCAATCGAACACCTTGCCACTCCCGGGAGATGGGGCGTCGACCAACACCACATCAGTATGGAATTGATCGGCCCGCGACAGGTGAGGTGAGTCAGCTCCAAATGCCTTAATCACCCACCGAATGCCGTGGCCGGGGCCACGTTCAACAATTTCGGCAACCTGATCTGGAGTTTCTGAACCATGTAGTTGCACCGCTTTAACACCAGCACGATCAGCAACTGACAGCACCCGATCTGGTAGGTCGTTTCGGAATACCCCAACCGTCATCGTTTCGGGAGGCAATCGTCGAGTGATGTCATACACATTCTGAGGCGCCACCTGACGTTCAGACGGGGCAAAAATAAACCCAACAGCATCCGCTCCCATTGCAACGGCGAGCAGGGCGTCATCTTCGGTGGTGATGCCACAAATCTTGATGAACATACGAACAGAAACTACTCACCGATGGCCACGTAACGAGGCCACCGCTTGCTCGGGATCACCAGAGGTCACCAGGGTTTCACCAACCAGCACCGCTCGGTAGCCGGCTTCGGTGAGGGCGAGAGCATCGGAACGACTTCTCACACCAGATTCTGCAACCGACACGACGTCTCGAGGAATAACAGCGCCCATCCGCAAGGCACGTTCATGATCAACGTTGAACGTCACCAGATCACGCTGATTCACACCAACAAGAGTCGCCCCAACCTCGAGTGCCATCTCGAGTTCGGCTTCATCGTGTACCTCTACGAGTACATCGAGACCAACTTCAACCGCAAGCGCATGAAAGTTCGCCAACTCGCGTCGATCAAGCGCAGCCGCGATCAACAACACGCAGTCGGCTCCCATGATGCGGGCATCGAGAACATCGCGTTCTGCGACAGTGAAATCCTTTCTCAGAACGGGGAGCGTGCATGCTCCTCGAGCTGCTTGCAAATCACTCACCGAACCGCCAAAGAACTCTTCATCGGTCAGGACAGAAAGGCATGATGCCCCACCTGTCGAATACTGGTGAGCAACGGTTGCGGGGTCAAGACCAGCGAACAGGTCTCCTTTCGACGGAGACCGCCGCTTGACTTCTGAGATCACTGCAATTCCGTCCGAAGCGGGATCAACAGTTGCTAACGAATCTCCGAAACCACGTGTCGCTGGCGATGAGCAGGCTGCCTCGTATAACTCGCTGAACGGCCGCTCATCACGAGCAGCAGTAGCCCGATGAGCATCAAGAATCCGGTCAAGATATGTCGCCATTGACCTGGTCAGAACCCGAGACGGCCTGACAATTCGCCAAGCAATGCATCGATCGGAACACGAGTTTGCTCCATCGTGTCGCGATCTCGAACAGTTACCGAATTGTCATCCAACGAATCGAAATCGACCGTCACACACAATGGCGTGCCGATTTCGTCCTGTCGGCGATATCGACGACCAATGGCCTGCGTCTCGTCGTAGTCAGTCATATAACGATCGCTCACGAGGCGACGCACTTCTTGAGCCAGAGGAGTCAGCGTGTCTTTCTTCGAGAGCGGCAACACCGCAACCTTGTACGGAGCGAGACGCGGGTGCAAACGAAGCACCGTGCGCACCTCATCGTTGACTTCCTCTTCGTCGTAGGCCGCCAAAAGGAACGCTGCCATCGTTCGAGTGGCCCCAGCGGCAGGCTCAATCACATACGGCACATAGCGCTCATTCGATGCCTGATCGAAGAAGTCAAGGCGCTCACCAGAATGCTGAGCATGCTGGGTCAGGTCATAATCGGTGCGCTGGGCAATACCCTCAAGTTCGTCCCAACCCCATGGGAACATGAACTCGACATCGGCAGTTCCCGTTGAATAGTGCGACAACTCATCGTCATCGTGCGCACGAAGACGCAGCATTGACTCTGGAATTCCCAGATCTCGGTACCACTCAAGACGGTGCTGGCACCAGTACTCGTACCATGAGGGACCCTCAGACGGAGGTACAAAGAACTCGAGTTCCATTTGTTCAAACTCACGAGTTCGGAAAATCCAGTTCTGCGGAGTGATCTCATTCCGAAAGCTCTTACCAACCTGAGCAATTCCAAACGGTGGCCGTTTGCGACTGGTCTGCAGCACATTTGCGAAGTTGGTGAACATGCCCTGGGCCGTCTCCGGACGAAGGTAGGCATCAGCACCGGCATCAGCAACTGGACCTGCCTGCGTTTTAAACATCAAGTTGAACTGGCGAGCCTCAGTAAACGAACCAGTCTTTCCGCAATTTGGACAAGTGTTGGGGTCATCCAACTTGTCTTGGCGGTGACGGGTCTTGCATTCAATGCAATCAACCAACGGATCTGAGAAGTTGGCGAGGTGCCCTGATGCCTGCCACACCTGGGGAGGCCCGAGGATGGCGGCGTCAATGAGCACCACATCGTCGCGCTGCTGCACCATTGCACGAACCCAGGCATCCTTCACATTCCGCAACAGCAACGAACCAAGTGGGCCGTAGTCATACGTCGAACGGAATCCACCATAAATCTCGGCCGATGGGTACACGAACCCACGCCGCTTACACAGGTTGACGATTTGATCGAGATCCGTTGCGGGCATGACTTACAGGTTACGGACATCGACCCGCAACGGCTCAATGCCGCTCAAAGACCCCCACCGTGCGCAACCGCCGTTCGATGTGATGCTCCAACGCTCGTGTTGCAAGCGCCGTCACCTCGCTTGTCGCAGGCGACTCCTCAAGCGCTAACGCTTGTCGAAGGCGTCCACCAAGGATGTCGCGCATGATCTGCAGAGCGACCGGTGAAATTGATGCACCCGATCGACAACGGCGACAGAGGGCCCCACCCTCATTGAGGTCGAAGGCCACGAGCTCGGTCTCGCCCTCTTCAGGTTCTCCGCATCGAACACATTCATCGAGCACCGGCGACAGACCAGACATTGCGAGCACCTTCCAGAAAAATGCAGCGACATTTAATGGCGACGGCGACTCAGCAATCGTCCGCAACACACCAACGAGCATCGTGTACAGCCGCTCGTCAGGTTCGCCCTCAAGCGACAACTGGTCTGCAGCTTCAACAACTGCCATTCCCTGGGCTGCTCGATCAAGCGATGACAGCATCGGCGTTAACGCATCGATCGACTCCGCCTGACTCACGAGATCGAGGTCACGGCCTTTTCGAAGCAACACCTCGACATGACTCATCGGCTCTAAGCGAGACCCGAATTTTGAGTTGGTTCGCCGCACACCTTTCGCCACGGCACGGACCTTGCCGAAACGTTGCGTCAGCAACACCACAATTCGATCTGACTCACGCAGTTTGTAGGTTCGGAGAACAACCCCTCGATCTCGATACAGCTCACCATTGGCGACTGCAGTTGAACTCATGCGTCTAGTCCCCCGAACCGTCGTCGACGTCGACCAAACTGTGCGACCGCCGCCACGAGGTCTTGTGCGACAAAGTTCTCCCAATTCGTTTCAGTGAACACCAACTCGGCATACGCCAACTCCCACACCAGCGACGGCGGCAACCGATCGCTCGCGCCGCAAATCACCACCAGATCCGGCTCTCCATCCGCAGGTTCATACAGCGAGCCTGCAACCGATGCCTCATTGATCGGTCCCTCCCCGATCGCACGAAAGGCATCAACAAGACGCTGGCGTCCATCTGAAGTTGGGTCAATCACAACGCCACAGGACTCGAGTTGTACGACGTGTTCGACATCAACCTCGACCGCAGGCTCACTAAGAGCTCCGTACGGACGAAGTGTCAACCATCTCACCCCGTAGGCGCTGGCTGCTGCTGAAAGCTCACGCGCAGATTCGAGCCATTGATCGCGCTGACGATCAACCCACTGCCTGGTTGACCCTCCAACAATCAAGACATGACGAAGCCCAAGCGACTCTGCCGAAACCTGAGCGTCATTGCCATCGCCAAACGAACCCATGCCGACATTGTTTCACTCTTGACCCCTCCCTAACGGACACAAACCGGGGCAGTATCGTCACTGGTGCACCATGAACCCTGAACTCCACACCCTCCCCAATGGACGGCACCACGTTGCATGCATCATGGACGGCAACGGGCGCTGGGCAGAGTCTCGAGATCTACCTCGAACCGCAGGCCACACGGCTGGAGAAGAAAACCTTGCAGCAATTGTTCGGGCGTCGGTACAACGCGACATCGGGTGGCTTACCGTCTTTGGTTTCTCAACTGAGAACTGGGTCCGACCTCGAGCAGAAGTTCGGCACATTCTCGGTCTGCATGAACGGCTCTTTGGTCGCGTCGAAGAACTGAACGACAACAACGTTCGAATCAGGTGGATCGGCCGACCATTTGACAGCGCCGAGTCACGAACCCCGCGGTTTGTACAGCGAGCAATCAAGAAGGCCATCGCTGACACCGCCAACAACACCGGCCTCGTCCTCACCGTTGCATTCGACTATGGCAGCCGATTCGAAATGATGGATGCCGTTCGTTCTACCCGACGAGATGGCGCCGACATCGACATCACCTCAGTCACTCAGCGCCTTCACGATCCTGAACTACCTCCAGTTGACGTCATGATTCGCACCAGCGGTGAAATCCGGGTTTCGAACTTTCTCTTGTGGCAAGCAGCCGGCAGCGCTATTCACTTCACCGATACCCCATGGCCCGACCTCAGCGCGAACGAGCTCGACACAGCACTGTCGCTGGTCACAACAGCGTGACTGCTCACGACGACGTCCTCGCGGCCCTCGATGCTGTGACCGCCGCAATACCAAACGCGGAACATCGGCAAGGCCAACGCGAGATGGCGTCACATGTCGCTACCAGTATTCGACGGGGGAAACCCGCAGTCATCAGAGCCGGAACCGGAACCGGGAAAACCCTTGCCTACCTGATTCCTTGTGTGACATCTGGAGCATCGACTGTTGTCGTCACCGCAACAAAGGCACTACAGGACCAGCTCGCCCATAAGGACCTTCCATTCCTCGAACTCCAACTCGCCACCACCACCGACCATTCATTTTCGTGGTCGGTACTGAAAGGCAGATCGAACTACCTCTGCCGCCAGCGAGTAGCAGAAATTGGCGGGCTCCCATCGGCCGATCGCGTCCAACTCTCCCTTGAAGGAATCGATGATGACGGTCGCCGCGAGGTCGAGCGTCTTGCCGCATGGGCTGACACCACCGTGAGTGGCGATCTCACCGAACTTGACTGGTCACCGAGCGAAAGCACCATCAAAGCGGTCACCGTCTCTTCTGATGAGTGCCCTGGAGCGAACCAATGCCCTCAAGGTGAATCCTGCTTTGCGGAGATCGCCCGCCACAACGCAGCGGCAGCCGATGTCGTTGTCGTCAATGCCCACTTGTATGGCCTCAACATCGCCGCTGACGGCGCAATTCTTGGCGACCACGACGTCGTCATCTTCGACGAAGCCCATGTCCTCGAAGACGTCATGAGTGACACAGTTGGAGTTGAACTCAGCGCCGGCCGGCTTGCACGGGTGGCAACAACCGTTCGACGAATCGTTGTGGATCCCGATCTCGATGTCGAACTCAGCGCTCAAGCAGATGACCTCACGGCGCTCCTCGAGCCGTATTCAGGTGAACGCATCCTGCCTCCGCTCCCGGCCGCAATAACCGAACTCCTCACAAGCGTCCGCACCTCCCAGAACCGTGCCCTCACGCTCGTCACCGAACTTTCGATCGATGACCTTGACGCTCAGCAACGCCGTCTCCGGGCACAAGTGACACTTACCCGAACGATCGACACCCTTGACCGCTTCCTCAGCCCATCTACTGACGATGTCATCTTCGTGTCAGGCGCTCCCGGTTCCAGACGACTCGAACTCGCTCCCCTCGACGTTGGTCCGACACTTGCCGACGGTGTCTGGTCTCAACGGACCGCAATTCTCACCAGCGCGACGGTCCCGATGAATCTTGCAGAGCGAATCGGCCTTGAGGGCGCCGAATTCATTGACGTGGGCAGCCCGTTCGACTACGAATCAAATTCGTTGCTGTACTGCGCAATGCATCTGCCCCAACCGAATGATCCGTCGTTTCGCAGCGCGATGCACGACGACCTTGAACAGCTCATTTCAGCAGCACAAGGTAAGACACTCGCTCTCTTCACCAGCTGGTCCGCAATGGATGAAGCCGCTGAAGCGATGCGCGAACGTCTCCCCTTCAAAATCCTCACACAACGCGACCTGCCAAAACCCGCCCTCATCCATGAATTCGCGACCGATGAAGACAGCTGCCTCTTTGCAACCGCAGGGCTCTTCCAAGGAGTTGATGTTCCGGGAAGAGCCCTCTCGCTTGTCGTCATCGACAGAATTCCATTTCCGCGACCAGACGACCCCCTCTTAGGGGCGCGTCGAGAACTTATTGGGCAACGTGCATTCATGGAAATCGACCTCCCGCGTGCGGCCACAATGCTTGCCCAGGCGAGCGGTCGGCTGATCAGAACCGATCAGGATCGGGGCGTCGTTGCCGTCATGGATCGACGACTCGGAACAGCTCGATACCGATGGGACATCATTTCCGCACTTCCACCAATGCGGCGCACACGAGACCGCTCAGAGGCAGAATCGCTCCTGCGTTCAATCGCTCACGAATAGGCGCAGACGGCTACCGTCGACGTCATGACCGAAGCCCAGATCGTCCGACATGAGTCGTCCAATGGGATCTCAACAATCACCCTTGACTCTCAACACAACCGCAACGCGCTGTCACGGCAGTTGCTGGCTGAACTCCACCTGGCACTTGATGAGGCAGAACAACAAGATGCCCGGGCGATCATTCTTCGGCACGAGGGGCCAGCGTTTTGCGCAGGAGCCGACCTGAAAGAACGTTCATCGGGACCCCCAGATTCTGGCCCAATGGTCTCCGCTCTCGAGCGGCTCATGGATACGCCTCGGCCAACCATTGCAGCGGTCAATGGCGCTGTTCGGGCCGGTGGACTCGGTCTAATGGCGGCTTGCGACCTAGTTGTTGTTGATGAGTCAGTCACATTCGCTCTCACCGAAGTTCGAATCGGTGTTGCCGCGGCAATTATCTCGGTACCGATTCTCCGTCGGGTGCCGCCGGGGAAAATCGCGGCAGCCATGCTCACCGGCGAGGTGTTCTCAGCTAACGACGCAAGAGAGATGGGTCTCATCACCCACGTCACCAACGATGTGTCAGCCACGATCAATGACCTCATCAACGGAATTCTGGCGGGCGCTCCTCGGGCGGTGGCAGCAACAAAAGCAATGCTGCACCGGGTTCCCACTCTTGACCGCAACACCGGATTCAGCGAGATGCGCTCACTCAGTGAAGAATTTTTCTCTGGACCCGACGCCGCCGAGGGCATGGCCGCATTTATCGAGAAACGACTGCCTTCTTGGAACCCAGCAGCCCAGTAATTACTGAGAAATCAGTCGGTAGCCCAACCCACGTACGGTGACGATCCGCTGCGGATCGTCCGGAGTGTCTTCAACCTTGAGCCGTAACCGTCGAACGTGGGCATCGACGAGCCGCGAGTCGCCGAGATATTCGTAACCCCACACGTGCTCAAGTAATTGGTCGCGACTCAGCACCGCATCTGCATGCGCAGCAAATTCGCACAGCATCCGAAACTCAGTCCGGGTCAATGAAAGTTCAACCCCGCCTTTGAGCACAACACCTTGCTCGCGTCGCAACTCAATGTCGCCAAAATGAAGAACCTCAGCATGAGCTTCATCAACTGGCGACGAATAACTCACACGCCGCAACACCGCCGCTATTCGCGCCGACAGCACCTTTGGAACGACCGGCTTCGTGATGTAATCATCAGCACCCGCTTCGAGGCCTGCCACCATGTCAGCAGCCTCAGTTTGGGCGGTCACCATGACGATTGGCACAGTCGAGGTTGCACGAATCGCCTTGCACACCTCAAACCCAGAGAGGTCAGGAAGTCGAAGGTCTAGCAACACCGCATCGGGCCGATGTTGCCCAAACTGCACAAGTCCGCTTGCGCCATCATGGGCTTCCACCACCTCATAACCTTCGTCCTCCAAGGCCATACGTAACGCAAGGCGAATAGCGTCATCATCTTCGATAAACAGCACTTTGTGCACCCACTCAGTGTGCCACCTTCGCCACCTTGGCTAGTGACGCTCCACTGCGGCGCCCCATCCGCAGGCCCCACTACGCCTGTTTTGTTACACAAATCGCACAAATCTCGCAAGAGTTCGCAATATGCGGCGGTCACACTCTTTGTTGTTCACGCTGCACCGGTGGGGGACCGACCTCCCCCTGGTGTCCCACCGGCAGCGGAGCAACGGTCTCGCCTAGTCTGTCGACATGATTCGGTTGCGTTCTCCCCGCCTTGCAACTCGGGTGGCCGCATTCTTCGGAATCATCGGGCTGCTTTCAGGGCTTGGGTTGACTACTGCCACATACTCGGTTGCTCGTCAGTCGCTTGTTGACCAACGTATTGCAGGTTCCCGAGCGACTACATTCGACCATGCATTGGAGCTGCGTGATGCGTTCGAACGTGGAACCATCGCAGAGACCTTCCAGGGGCTCGATATCGAACCCGGAGGGTTTGCGGTACTCACCCGCCCATCGCTCACCTTTCTCCTGCAATTCCCTGCCACAGCATTCCCTGAATCGCTTCGAGCTGCTGTTGAGAACGGTAATTCTGGGCAACAGCGATTTGAATACGAAGGCGAGAACTACATCGGAATCGGTGTTCATATCGAAGCCAGTGACTCAGGGTATTTTGAGGCCTTTCCGCTCAGTAGCACTGAACGAACCCTTGCGCTTCTCGTCACCGCACTCCTTATCGGCTCAGGCCTCGCTGCTCTACTTGCAGTGTTCTTCGGCTTCAGTACGAGCCGCGGACTCCTGCGTCCACTCACCCGAGTAACAACCACCGCCAGCACAATTGCCAGTGGTTCGCTTGATGCTCGCCTTGAACCCACCGATGACCCGGAACTCAGTCGCCTTGTGACAGCGTTCAACAACATGGCCGATGCAGTGCAATCGCGCATCGAACGCGAAGAACGTTTTGCATCAGAGGTCAGTCACGAACTCCGCTCCCCCATTACGGCCATGACAGCTGCGGCCGAGGTGCTCGCTACTCGCCGCGATGAGCTTTCAGAACGTTCACAACAAGCACTCGACCTCCTCCTTGCGCAGGTGCGCAGGTTCGATGCCATGGTCATTGATTTGCTCGAACTTTCCCGGCTGGAGGCCGGAGCGGTTGATGGTCATTTAGAAGAGGTCGACATCGGTGATCTCTCCCGCCGCATCATTGCGCGCTCGTCGACTCCTGACGTTCAACTCACCGTAAAGCCAGAAACACCTTTCATTGCCGTGACAGATCGTGTTCGGTTCGAACGAATTCTGTCGAACCTGATTGAAAATGCGCACGTTCACGCCGGAGGCGCCACCGAAGTCACCATCGATACGCAACGGGTGGGCGACGTTGTCATCACAGTGGATGATGCAGGTTCAGGTGTCGACCCAAATGATCGCGGAAGAATTTTTGAGCGCTTCACCCGCGGAGGAGCAGCCCGCCACCGCGAAGGAACAGGACTTGGGCTTGCACTCGTTGCCGAACATTCATCGGCGCTCGGCGGGTGGGCATACGTTGACGACGCGCCCTCAGGAGGCGCCCGCTTTGTCGTCGTGCTGCCAAAGAGCGAACCCACACTCGTTAACCACGACATGCCGACGGTGACCTCGTGAACCAGAAAAAACAACTTGTAGGAATACTTGCCGTGATCCTCAGCTTTTCGGCCTGCGGACTCCAAACCGATTCTGAGGCTGTGCTCTTCGACGATGTCCCTTATGGTCTTGCGCAAACAAGCACGTCGACAACCTCGGTGCCAGACGCCAACTCCGAGCCAAACATTCCAACAACAACTATCGCGGTCAATCAACGAGAGGTTGAAGTCGTCTTCGTTCGCCGTCTGAGTCGAGAGCTTGAATCAATCAGCATCGACCTCCCCACACCGGTTTCGAACCGAGATGTCATCGACCAGCTCACACAACCACCTCGAGATGCTGAACCAGAGCTACAAACCGAGGTATCCGAACGACTTGTTCTGAATGTCCAGGTCGACCGCGGTCTTGCAACAGTGAACCTGTCACGCACAGCAATTAACCAACTGGGAAGTGCTCAGCAACGCCGGGCGATCGCTCAGATCGTTCTCACGCTGACGCTCTTTACATCTGAAGAGGGTGGCATCGGACAGGTCGAATTTCTTGTCGGAGGCCAACCGATCAGCGTCTATGTGCCACTGCTCAATGCAAACAACGAGCCAGGCGAACCGGTTGCATGGGCCGACTTCGCACAACTACTCGTTGGCGTGGATGCCCCGCCCACAACAACAACCACAACAACTGAACCGCCATCAACCAACACGACAGCGCCTGCAACTCCTCCTTCGTCAACCAGCTCAACAACGATCCCTGCAACAACGGGTACGTCTACGACGACTACGCCGACAACAACGCCGAGTTCCTGACGATTACCTGACGCAGCGCCTAGTACCCCAGTCGTTCGACTCGATCAGGCCGCCGTTGCCAGTCTTTGTCAACTTTGACCTTCAGTTCGAGAAACGCACCCTCGGGTAGCTGTGCACGCGCCCGGCTGCCAACTTCACGAAGAATGGCACCACCCTTGCCAATGACCATCCCTTTCTGGCTCTCACGCTCAACGATGATGTCGCAACGAATTCTGGGCCACTCCCACTCAGTGACTCGGGTGGCAATTGAATATGGAAGTTCATCTCGCATCACCGCAAGCAACTGCTCTCGGACTAACTCTGCGACCCACACCTCTTCGCTCATGTCATTGCGCTCATCGGCAGGGAACCACTGCGGACCCTCGGGCAGCTGGTCGAGGAGATACTCAACGAGAGCATCAAGACCTTCTCCACTTTTTGCCGAAACCGGGAAATACGCAGAGGCATCTAATCCTGATGATGCTCCAAGCATCGCGATCACCTGGTCACGGGTTGCGATATCAACTTTGTTCACCACCACGACAAGCTGCTCACGACGAAGCCGACCGGCAACCCACTGATCACCAGAACCGAACGGCTTGGTGGCATCGAGCACAAGGCACTGGAGATCAACATCTGACGCACTCTCTAACGCAGTTGAGTTGACACGCTCACCTAAGGCTGAAACCGGCTTGTGCAGCCCAGGTGTGTCAACGAATACAAGTTGGCTGTCGGGCCGCGTGAGCACACCCATCACTCGATGCCTTGTCGTCTGCGGTTTATCGGAGACGATCGAGACCTTGTGACCGCACATTGCATTCACCAACGAACTCTTACCGACATTTGGACGACCAAGGAGACCTACCAGTCCAGAGCGGTAACCCTTGTTGTCCCCAGTCGTTTGTGCCACCCCTCTAGTCAACACCGCTGCTTCGTTAAATCGGTGCATGCTCTGACATGCTGGCGTCATGAGCCCACGAATCATCAATGGAGGAGACGAACTCAAAGGACTGATCGGGGAACACCTCGGTTACAGCCCGTACGTCTCAATCTCGCAAGAACAAGTGAACCAATTCGCCGATGCGACAGGTGACCATCAGTGGATCCACGTCGACGTTGAGCGAGCAACTGCAGGGCCTTTTGGCGCCCCAATCGCCCACGGCTACCTCACTCTTTCTCTCGGACCAACTCTGTACCCACAGGTGGTCTCCATCGGCGGCTATTCAATGGGCGTGAACTACGGCACAAACAAGGTGCGTTTCATGTCACCTGTAAAAGTCGGTTCGAACGTCCGTCTTGGAGTCAAGTTGGTCGACGTGACTGACATTGCTGGCGGCATTCAAAGCACAATGGAATTCACATTCGAATGTGAAGGCTCCGATAAGCCAAGTTGTGTCGCCGAGGTTGTCTTCCGCTCTTACGAGTAACCGGATGCCGCATTGACGGCGACCAATTCATGACAACCGCCAACGTGCACGACAGCGGTGATGTCGCCATCATCGACATCATCCGGGCAGTGGCAGACGCTCGCGGGGAAGCAGCCTGCGTACGCGGGCCAGGCCACGATGTTCGCACTTGGCAGCAGTTCATCGATCGCGTTGAACGAGCCAGCGCTGGTCTCACCGCTCTCGGGCTGGGTTGCCATCGCGAACGAGGTGACCTCGCCGACCACGAATCGGGCCAAGACCATCTTGCCTTGCTGATGCACAACTCAGTCGAGTGTCTTGAGCTCATGTGTGCCGCGTTCGCAAGTCGCGTTTCTCCAATCAATGTCAATCACCGCTACACAGCAGATGAATTAGTCGACATCCTTAGTTATACGCAGGCAACCGCGCTCGCGGTTCATACCGAGTACGCAGACGTTGTTGCACGAGCCCTGCCTCGACTCCCAAATATCAATGTCGTGATCGAGGTCACCGGGTCACTTCCGGCGGCGCTTCCAGATGCAGTCGCCTATGACAACCTCATTGCAACACACCAACCTTGCGACGTTCCGCCCCGCGCGAGCGCGGACGATTTGTACCTTGTGCTCACAGGGGGAACAACAGGACGACCTCGGGCAGTGATGTGGCGAAACGCTGATGCAGTGATCGAGTGTTTCGATGCCGCCCGCCAACCTCAAACAGTTCAGGACTTCGTTGACACGATGCGTCCAGAACTGATCACGCTGCCTTGCGCTCCGCTCATGCACGGTGCCGGTCAGTGGATGGCGATGAGAACGCTGCTTGCGGGCGGGTCGGTCGTTATTCCCGATCACCCAGAACATTTCGATGCCCGACATGCCTGGTCCGCGGTTGAACGTCACCAGGTCACGCTGCTCGGAATCGTCGGTGAGTCGTTTGCACGACCACTTCTCGAGGTGCTCGATTCAGCACAGGTTGATGCCCAAAGCCTTAATGTCATCCTTACGGGCGGGGCACCGCTCATCAGTGCCACCAAAACTCAACTTCTCAACCATCTTCCAACCGTGATCGTCGTCGATGGATTTGGGTCATCTGAAACAGGTGGACAGATGTCAGTCGTTTCATCTCATGGGTCAGCAACCTCGGGGACGTTCCGTCCCAAGCCAGACCGAACCGTCGTGCTGAGTGAACAATTCGACAGCATCCTCCAGCCTGGAGATCCGACAGTTGGCTGGCTCGGAACAACTGGCCGGCTACCACTTGGCTACCTGAATGATGAACTCAAAACCTCACAGGTTTTTCACTTCGTTGATGGAGTTCGATATTCCGCTCCGGGCGATCATGCTCGCCATCTCGCTGACGGATCCATCGAGGCGCTCGGCCGAGAAGCAGTGTGTATTAACACCGGCGGAGAAAAAGTGTTTGCAGAAGAAGTTGAAGAGGCTGTACTTCGGCACCGCTCCGTACGCGACTGCATTGTTGTTGGTCGGCCAAGCGAAGTATGGGGCAGCGAAGTGACCGCCGTCATTTCGCTGAGCGCAAGCGGTCTTCCAACTCCAACGATTGATGAACTCACCGCCTCAATGCGACATCTGGCTCGCTACAAACACCCGAAAGCAGTTGTTGTGGTCGATGACATTCGGCGCTCCCCTGCTGGCAAGGCCAACTATGGCTGGGCGCGAGCGGTTGCTAGCTCGCAGGTATAACAACTTCGCTACCTCACAAGGGAAGATTGCCTGTTGCTGCCTTTGTTGTGCCGGAGTCGTTGAAGGCAGCGATTGTGCGCTGAGCAATTCTCATCTGGTGAATCTCATCAGCACCATCAGCAAAACGTGCCCAGCGCGCCTGTTGCAACATGTTGGCAAGCGGCGTGTCCGTCGAGTACCCGAGTGCTCCGTGGACTTGGATTGCTCGGTCAATAATGCGCCACAAGCTGTTAGCGACGAAATGTTTTGCCATCGATACCACGGCTGTGAAATCCATCTTCTGCTCAATCTGATAGGCAGCGTGAAGCACCATCAATTTGCATTGGTACAACTCCATCGCTGAATCCGCTATCAGCCACTGAATTCCTTGTTTCTCAGCCAGAAGCGATCCGTGCGAATACCGCTCCATTGAGCGGCTCACCATCAAGTCGAGGGCTGTTTCGGCTTGCCCGATCCAACGCATGCAATGTGCTAGCCGAGCCGGACCTAACCGGTATTGGCCAAGGAGGTGACCTTGCCCTCTCCCACCGAGCATGTTGGCTGCAGGAACCCGCAGATCAGTAATACGAATCTCGCAATGGTTGTGCCCACCCGACATCGTGTGCACGTCTCTAACAATCTCCCACCCCTCTGACGGCAGGTCGACAATGAAGCAGCTGTTTGCTGCTTGAGGAATTTCTGGATCTTCCTCCGTTCGAGCAACCAGCAACGCGAACTTTGCACCTCGTGCCCCCGAGATAAACCACTTGTGACCGTTGATGACCCATTCATCCCCGTCTTGGTAGGCGGTTGTCTGAATTAGCGTTGGATCTGAGCCAGCAACTTCAGGCTCTGTCATTGCAAAACATGAACGCGCTGTTCCCTCACAGAGTGGTTTCAGATAGTTCTCTTTCTGCGCATCTGTGCCCCAGTGCAGCAACGTGTGCTGATTTCCCTCATCCGGAGCCTGCGCATTGAGAACAAAAGGCCCGATCGGCACCTTTGCGGCCTCAGCTGAGACCGCAGCCATTGCGGTAGGCCCAAGTCCCATTCCTCCCCACTCCGGCGGCATATGCGGCAGCCATAACTTCCAGTCGTCTTTCGCCTCTGCCCGCAACCGCACAATGCACTCGACTACCTGCCGGCGTTCAGATTGGTCGACGTTTTCCCATTCCGGTCGGACACGGGTATCCATAAATTCACGGACTCGAAGGCGGACGTCGTCCACATCAGGCGGAAAACTGAAATCAATCATGAGTTGAGTCTGGCCTCACTCAAGTAAGCGGTGCGAGCCGGGTCGTCGTAGCCTGCAAACTGTGACCGAGAACAAACCCCTCGAGACGACGTCGAACGCCAAGCCATGGGACAGTGAAACGTTGCCGCAAGGTGACGCTAAGCGTGCGGCAATTCGAGAAATGTTCGACACGATCGCTCCTCGATACGACATGGTGAACCGCATCATGACCTTCCGCCTTGACACTCGGTGGCGTAAACGTGCGGTTCGTGATCTGCGTCTGCCACCCGGCTCAGTAG